>JAEEGL013707745.1_pt1 | contig 89639 bp, 97 predicted proteins | sample 9134231 | NCBI WGS metagenome assembly JAEEGL01 (sample SAMN16246548, study PRJNA631951) | gut metagenome | biome: gut microbiome; feature: rumen; material: fiber-attached | host: Bos | place: Iran: Karaj | collected 2018-10 | reverse complement strand
TGGACCCTTAGCTCAGTTGGTTAGAGCATCCGGCTCATAACCGGGCGGTCGCAGGTTCAAGTCCTGCAGGGTCCACCACTTATATTTAAACTTGCACGTGTGGCGAAATTGGCAGACGCACTAGACTTAGGATCTAGCGGAGAAATCCATGGGGGTTCAAGTCCCTTCACGTGCACCATTTTTGATAATTAATTGAACCTCGGTTCAATTTAATTATAAATATCAATTCTAGGTTTAGAATTGATTTTTTTATTATTTATTATTTATTTTTTATGTTATAATAAGATGGTGTCGAAGGAAGGTTTTGGAAAGTATGCAAGTAGATAAAAACTCGTTTAGAAAAGATAAAAATAGATACATCATTAGAAAGAATAATCCTTTTCTTAAATGGTATTATAGTCTAGTGAGTAGTCGATATAGATCTTTTATTTCTTTAGATGAAATGCAAGAATTAGTTGATTTTGTTACTTGTTGGTATGCTAGAGTTAAATATCCTGATAGAGATTTTGATTATAATGACGGTATTAGAAATCCTAATTTTAAGAATATAGAGTCTCTAGTTAGTTCTCTAAATATTGAGCAATTATTATATAGACTTACTGATAATGAACGCACTTTAATGATGTGCCCTTATAGATACGCTGGTTCTTTTCACCATAGTATATATGATAAGAGAAGAAAAGCTGGGTTAAGCCATGATATAATGATAAATATTTATCATTTATCTTGTGATTCTTCATACTTTGTTGTTAAAGTTGATGAAAAAACTGGCAAGATTATTCCAAGTGAAGTTCTTTCTAACTATATCAGTTTTGATAAAGATGTCTATATTGATGATTTACTAATGGTATTTGCTGATAAATATTCTGATGAACTTGACTTTAGTGAACTAGTTTATACTATATATGTTCATAATTGTGATTTGGAATTAAGAAAGAATATTTTGGAATTAGCTGCATTAAAGATTACTTATTCTAATTATTCTTCTATTAAAAGAGGATACTCTAGAGCTAAAAAGTTTATTAATGAAGTTAATGAAAAATTGAATGCTAATATATCTTTGGATGATTTTAATAGTGCTGTTATTAGATGCTATACATCTGAAGATGATTTGGAATTAGATGATAAAAATGGTGTTTGTTATCATGTAAGAAGGTTTATTTCCAACAATAATAAGTAGTATTTTTTACTACTTTTTATTTATCTATTTACATGTTAAAATAATAATGGTGGTAATATGAACGAAAAGTTTAACGAATTAAGAAATAAGTATCAAGAGATTATATATAGATCTTACTCTATTAGTAGAGAAGATGATTTAGTTGTTAAATTTAACTTTGAGATTCCAGGGCTTTCTATTTTTGAACCTACTATAACTATTAGTAAGAATTCTATTATTAATCAAGATATTAATGATAATCTTGTTAGAAATATTGTTTTTAGATTAGGTTTAATAGAACTTATTAGTTATTATAAATGTGTATGCCCTAAGAAGGTCACTATTGAAGCTGGATATATTGATAAGAATGAAGAAAAATGGTTTAAGAAGCTTTTTTATAATGGACTAGGTGAGTTTTTCTATGTTAATGATATTCATGTAAGTGAAGATGATCTTTTTGATTTTGAAGTAAAAGGTAGTAAAACTTTGATTGGCAGTATCGACTATAAAGGCAATGGTAATCTTATTCCAGTTGGTGGAGGAAAAGATTCTAGTGTTTCTTTAGAACTTCTTAAAGATTATGATAACAAATGCTTTGTTATTAATCCTAAACAAACTCATCTAGATTGTACTAAAGGTGAAGTTTACAGCGTTAAAAGAGTTATTGATAAGAACTTACTTGAACTTAATAAGCAAGGCTTTTTAAATGGTCATACTCCATTTAGCGCTATAGTGGCTTTTCTTTCTTATTTAGTAGCTTATCTTTCTAATAGAAAGTATATAGTTTTATCTAATGAAGGCAGTGCTAATGAGTCTACTGTTATAGGTACTAATATTAATCATCAATATAGTAAAACATATGAATTTGAGAAAGATTTTTATTCTTATACTAAAAAATATTTTGGTATTGATATTAATTATTTTAGTTTATTAAGACCTGTTAGAGAAGTTCAAATAGCTTATTTATTCTCTAAGTATAAAGAATATCATAAAATATTTAGAAGTTGTAATGTTGGTAGTAAAGAAAATCCTTGGATATGGTGCTGCAATTGCCCTAAGTGTTTATTTGTATATATTATTTTAGAAGCTTTCTTATCTAAAGAAGAAGTTATTGATATATTTGGAAAGAATATGCTTGATAATAAAGAGATGGAGAAGTATTTCTTAGAGTTAATAGGAGAAGCTGAAACTAAACCATTTGAATGCATTGGTACTATTGAAGAAGTAAGATGGGCAATGAATAGAATTATTCTTAAAGATGATTCATATTTATGTAATCTTTATAGAGATAATTATTATAAAAATGTTGATATTGATTTAACTAAAATTGTTTATGAGAATAATGTACCAAAGGAGTATTTAGATATATTAAAAGAGGCTATTAATAATTAGTAGCTTCTTTTATGTTTTTGTGTTAAAATACATGCGAAAAAGGAGATTGTATGCTAGAAGATGTTAATATAATATTTTTAGGTATTGGTGGTGTTTTAGATACTTTTCATTTAGGTTCTAATGAGCAAATAGAAGCAAAGGTTAAACTTCTTTCAGATATACTCATGGAAAATAATGCTAAAGTAGTTATTACTTCTGGATGTAGAGGCGCTATTAATGAGGAAACACTTGAAATAGATCATGAATGTGGATGGGTTCTTTTCTTATTTTACTTGTTTGATAAATATAATATTGAAGTTTATGGAAGAACTAAGTTTATTAATAAGTATTTAAATAATGATAAACATGTATATATTGAGAGTTGGAAGGAAGACGAGATTAGAGTATTTCTATTTACTCATAGTGAAATAGCTCATTACTGTGTTCTTGACTGCGACTATAGTCCTTATCTTAATGGTGGTAAAAGTGATTTAGATAAAGTAAGAAGCCATTTAGTAACTACTAAGTATTCAAATGATTTAGATAACTCTGATGAAGGTTTAATGCCTTATCATGCTGCTATGATAAAAGAAGTATTAAGTATGAAGAATGACTATAGAAAAGTTGCTTATAGAAGACTAGGATGGAACACTAAATATTTTTATAATTAATAGATAAAGTAAATAATAACTTTATCTTTTTTATTTATATTTATTAATTTATGATAAAATATATATGAGGTATTAATATGATAGATGAAATTATAAATAAGATTAGAAGTTATCATAATGTAGCTATATTGGGTTTTGGAAGAGAAGGTTTATCTACTTATAATTTTATTAGAAGATATGATAAAAATATTAAGCTTACAATTTTAGATTCTAGAGAAATAGAATTATCTGATGGTAATGCTTTTTATAAAAAATATAATGGTTTAACTGAAGAACTATTAGAATTTGATTTAATTATTAAAACTCCTGGAATTCCTATTAAAGATTTGGATGATAAAGTTATAAGTAAGATGACTTCACAAATTGAGCTTCTTTTAGAAGTAGATGGTCAAAATATTATAGGTATTACTGGTACTAAAGGTAAAAGCACTACATGCACATTACTTTATAAAATATTAAAGGATCAATTAGATAATGTATTTTTAGCTGGTAATATTGGTATTCCTGTTTTAGATGAAATAGAAGAATATAAAGATGGTATTATTGTGGTAGAAATGAGCTCTCATCAAACTCAGACTCTTATAACTTCTCCTCATATTGGAGTAATACTTAATATGTTCTTAGATCATTTAGATCACGCTGGTAATGCTAAAAATTATCATGAAGCTAAGATGAATTTAGTTAGACATCAAAGTAAAGAAGATATATTTATATATGATTTAGACAATTATTATTTAAGCGTTCAAGATTTTAGTAATATTTATAGTAATAAATTAACTGTAAGTTTAGAAAAAGAAGCTAGCATATATTTAAAGGATGACAGTATATATTTAAATGATAAATGCTTAGTTAATAGAGATGATATTGTTAGCAGGCTAATAGGTGATCATAACCTTAAGAATATTATGTTTTGCTTGTTAATTTCTAGCTTATATAATCTAGATTTAAATAAAACTCTTAAGTCTATTAGTGAATATATTCCACTTGAACATAGAATGGAGTATGTAGGTGAATTTAACTCTATTAAGTTCTATAATGATAGTATTGCTACTATCCCTGAAGCTACTATGAATGCTATTGTTGCTTTAAAAGACGTAGATACTCTTATATTTGGTGGTATGGATAGACATATAGAGTATGGAGAGTTTATTAAATTCTTAAATTCTTCTAATATCGGTCATTTTATTTGTAATCCTACTACTGGGTATACTATTGCCGAGAGTCTAGATTCAAATAAAGTTATTAAAGCTGAGACTTTAGAAGACGCTGTTAAATATGCTTTTGAGGTTACTAAGAAAGGAAAAATATGTCTTCTTTCTCCTGCAGCTTCTAGTTATGAATACTTTAAGAATTTTGAAGAGAAAGGTAGAAAATTTAAGGAATTAGTATCTAATTATAAAACTCAAGAATAGATTCTTGAGTTTTTTATTTTTTGTGTTATAATACTTATTGACTTTAAGGGGGCGGTACCGTGATTAATGCTAAAGATAAGTTTTATAGAACAATACTTGGCTTTATTGCTAAAGAGAAGGCAGTGTTTGATTGTCCTTTAGATGAAGCTGATGATAAATATAAGAATATTTCTCATGTTTGTGGATATAACAATGAGTGTATAAAGGAAAGTGCTAATGTTAGTACTAATTTTCATCTTGTAAAGTTTGAAAATGGTTTATTTTTAATTAATGGTAATGTTTCTTTTATTGATTCTACTAGTAAGAAACATTCTGCTTTAGTATTCTTCTTATATAGTGAATCTAGTAATGTTCCAATTGCTAAGTTTATTTCTGAAAGTAAAATGAATGATGACGGATTATCTGTTGAAAGCTGCGCAGTTGTTGTAAATAATGAATATGGTATTTTTTATGAGGATGGATTTCTTAAAACCTCTTTTCATAAAACATTTGAAAGAGTTGCTTACATTGATGAAATATCTAGTAAATATTGTATATTTGATTTATTAGCTTGCAAAGGACTTAAACCTTATAATATTTTTTATCAAGATGGGGCTCCTTTTATTACTAATGGTGATAATAATATGAGTGTTTCTCAAATAATGGATGAGGTTAATGAACGTGTTAATTTAACACTAAATGATATTCAAAGTAAAACACATGCTACTTTGTCTTTAAAACAAGACAAGTAGTTTTTTTATTGAATAATATTATTTAAATTAGTATAATTTACTTAGTAGGTTGATAATATGGAGAAATTTAAAAAGTACTTTTTCTTTTTTATAATTTTTTGTTTTTTAGGATATTTTTGGGAAGTTTTTTATACATTCTATAGAAAGGGAACTCTTATAAATGTAGGCACTATGCTTGGACCTTGGCTTCCTATATATGGTTCTGGTGGCTTACTTATATACTTTATTTATAAAAAGATTAAGACTAACACACTATCACTTTTCTTTATTTCTTCATTTATGTGCGCCGTAATAGAATATGCTACTAGTTTTTATCTTGAAAAAGTTTATGGTATGAAGTGGTGGAACTATTCTCATAAGCCTTATAACTTAAATGGGCGAATTTATTTGGAAGGCATATTATTCTTTGGATTATTTGCTATTATTTGTATTAAGTTTATACTTCCTATTTTAGAAAAGATTTATGATAAGTTAAAGGGAAGAGTACTAAGCATTATTATATATAGTTTATTTATATTATTTACTGTTGATTTTATATATTCTACTTTTAATCCTAATACTAATGATGCTAAAAAAGTTAGTTACAATAATGTAGATTTTTATAAAGATGAATGGTATACTCTAAGTTAGAAGGAGAGTTGTATGAAGAAGTTTTTAAAAGAATTTAAGGATTTTGCTACTAAGGGTAATGTTCTTGATATGGCTGTTGGTGTTGTTATAGGTGGTGCTTTTTCTAAAATAGTTACATCACTTGTAGATAATGTTTTTATGCCTCTTATTGGTATTATTATTGGAGGACATGATTTTTCATCACTAACTATTAAAGTTAAAGACGCTAACATATACTATGGATTATTTATTCAAAATGTAGTAGATTTCTTAATTGTTGCTTTATGTTTATTTATAGTTATTAAAACTATTAATAAAATGAAAGATCTTAAAAAGAAACCTGAAGTTAAAGAAGAAGTACCTGCTAAGAGTGAAGAAGTTATTCTTCTTGAAGATATTAGAGATTTATTAAAAAAGAAAACTAAGTAATATTTACTTAGTTTTTTTATATATTATTGTATGAAGATTTTTTATATTGTTTTTTATTCCTTTGTTATTATTCTTATTTCTTTGTTAGTTTTTTATAATAATAATTATTATGCTTTGGATAGAATTAATTATGTTTCTTTTACATTTGATGATGGACCATCTAAATACACTAAAGATATTGCTAGTTTACTTAATAGTTATGGATATAGTGCTACTTTTTTTATGATAGGAAGTAAACTAAAAGATGATATTAGTGTCTCTGATTATATTGAATCTATGGGTAGTGAGGTAGGAATGCATGGGTGGGAACACATTTTAGTAAATAATGACGAATATAAAGCTCTTAATGAGTTTAATAGTAATTATTTACTTCTTTATAATTATAGCACTAACAAGAATTATCTTTATAGACCTTCTTATGGCGTGCTTGATAAAAATACTGCTAAATATATTAATAAACCTATTATATTATGGAATAAAGATACTTTAGATTGGAGTGTTAAGGATAGAAATATTATTGCCAATTATATTTTGGATAATATCACTGAATATGATATATTTTTAATGCATGATATATATGAGGAAACTTTTGAGGCTTTGAAAATAGCTTTGCCTGTGCTAAAGAATAGGGGATATAAAGTTTTAAGTGTTAGTTCTCTATCAAGAGCACGTGGTTGTTATTTAAAGAATAAAAACGTTTATTATAACTTAAAAGAGTGCTTATAATTTAAGCACCCTTTATATTGTTTGACTGTTGTCTTATTAATTTGTTGATTTCTTTTGTTTTTGTATCTATTTCTTCTTTTATTTTTTCTAGTTTTTGTTCATATTCATGGTTGTTACCATTTTTTCTTATTGATTCTAACACACTTTCTGTTTCATATTTAAGTTCATTTAGTCTTTCATTTTCGTGTTTTAGAACTGTTTTTCTCATTTCTTTAAATGATACTATTTTCTTGCTTCTAACCATTTTATATATAGGATTTAGAAGAGCAATAGTAGCATCTTCTTTTTCAGTTTTAGTTAGCATTTCTTTAGTAGGCATTATTTCTAAATCGTGAGTAAAAATGTCTATGTTTGTTATATTATATCTAACTAGATAATCATCAATTTCAATGTTTTCATTTTCTAAATCTTCTTTTGATATTGTTTTCTTTAAATATATTCCTTTTCTTTTTGAATTGAAGGGAATAATGTTATTTTTAACTTCATTATACAAATCATCTAGTTTTCTTCCTTTATCAGGCCCATTTTCTAGTATTTTGTTTTTTGCAATTAAAACTTTATCTAGTCTGAAGCAATCATAAAATTTGTATACAAATACTAACTCATATTGATCTGCCATGTTATCCCTCCTTATTTAATTATTTTAGGAACTATATTGTTCTTTTCAATGTTGCTTATTTTATCAAAATATATCTTTAAAGTCAACGATTATACTTGATACTTTTAAGCATTGTTTTCTATTTGTTTTGAAAATTCTTTTAGTAGTTCTTTTAGTAATTTTTCGTCTTCTACTATTGTTATTTCATCATCTATTAATTGTCCGATAATTATGTCTAATGGATTATCTATGTTAGCTAAATATATATATGCTTTATTATCATAATTTATATTACTAACAAGTACGTATCTATTATTATTATCTAGTGTTAATATGTAGTCTTTATTATTTTTCATTGTTCAATCTTCTAACTCTTTTTGCTATGTCAGCTTCGTCTAGTGTTTTTTCATAATCACTTACTATTTCATTTCTTCTTTTTTTAGTATAATTAGAAGAAACTGCTGCTCCTATTATTCCAGCCGTCATTAAAATTATGCAGCTTATATCATCGTAATCTAGTCCTGGATTTGTTTGTAGCATTTTAAAAAACATAGATATTGCTACATATATTGATGCGCCTTTAATATATTCGCTACCTTCTAGTTTTATTAGTTTCTCTGATAGTTTTCTTACTTTAGTAACTTTTTTACTTTCTTCTTTATTCTTAGGATTATTTACGCCTACTATTTTGTATGCCATATTGATTTCCCCCTCTTAATGGTTTTATATTATATCATTTTGTACCATAAATTGCAACAAAAAAATAACTTTTTCAAGTTATTTATTATCAAAATGGTGGTCCCTTAGGGATTCGAACCCTAGACCCACTGATTAAGAGTCAGTTGCTCTACCAACTGAGCTAAGGGACCAGCAACGTGTAAATTATAGCAAACTATAATTAATATTTCAAGTGTTATGTTGTAAATAAATTATAAAAATGATAAAATACTTTTGTAAGAAGTGGAGGTCTATTATGGATAAAACAATGGTTATAGATACTGAAAAGATTAATGGTATGAATGCTAAGGAAATTTTAAAACAAGTGGTTATGGATTTAGAAGATAGGGGATATAATGCTTATAAGCAGATTACTGAGTATTTACTAACTGGGGAAATTGGATTTATATCTTCTTATAATGAATGTAGAAGTAAAATGGCTGATCTTAATAGAAGAGATGTTGTTGAATTAATGCTAAAGGAATTTACTAAATGAGAGTAATTGGACTTGATTATGGCACTAAGACTATGGGAGTAGCGCTTAGCGATGAAACAAAGTTAATTGCTAGTCCTATTGAGACTATAAGATATAGCTCTTTTGATGAGCTTTATTCTAAGCTTGATGTTTATTTTGATAAATATAAAATTGATACTATAGTTTTAGGTAATCCTAAAAACCTTGATGGTTCTCTTAGTGATAGAAGTAAACTTTCTTTTGAAATGAAAGATTTACTTGAAAATAGATATCATGTTAATGTTATTATGGAAGATGAAAGATTCACTTCAGTGATAGTTAATAATATGCTTATAGAAAATGGTGAAAGAAGAAAAGACAGAAAGAAAGTAGTAGATAAACTTGCTGCTAGTTTAATTCTTCAAAGCTATTTGGATAGGAGTAATAATGGAAAGTAATAAAATTTTTATTGAAGAAGATGGTAAGGAAAAAGAGTACAGGGTTATTCTTACTATGGAAGACGTTGATGGTAAAAACTTTGTAGTTTATACTAAGGATGAGAAAAAAAGTGATGATACTTTATGCTATGCGGCTTTATATGAAGAAGTTGGGAAGAAATATAAAGTTAAATCAATCAAAGATGATAAAGATTGGGAATTTATAAGAGATGTATTAAATAGCATTCAAGGTAGCAAGGAGTAGTAATGAAAAAATTTAGTTTGAAAAAATTGATTTTATTTTTAGTTATTTTATTTGTTTTAATATTATTATTAATATTTGGAGTTTTTTGTTTTAAACTAAGTCCTGTATCTAATGATGATAGTGTCTTTTCGTACGATGTAGAACTAGGTAAAAGCGTTTATGAAGTGTTTAATGATTTAGAGAGTAAAGGATATATTAGAAGCGCTTTTGCTTTAAAAGTTTATAGTAAAATATTTAATAATGATGGCATTGATGCTGGAAGTTTTACGATTAGTAAAAGCTACAGCGCTACTAAGATATATGAAATATTAAGTACTGATAATATATCTCATGCTGCTGAAGTGGAATTTTTAATTAAAGAGGGAGACACAATTGATGATATAATTGCTACAATAAGTGATCTTTCTAATAAGAGTAAAGATGAAGTTAAAGCTGTGTTTAATGATAGCAAATATCTTAATGAACTTATTGATGCTTACTGGTTTTTAACGGATGATGTGCTTAATGAAGACATTTATTATTCACTTGAAGGTTATTTATATCCTGATCTTTATAGAGTTTATAAAGATGCTGATGTTAAAGATTATATAGAGAAGGCTCTTGAAAACACTAAAAATAAGCTAGATAGTGTTAAAAATGATATAGATAAAAGTGGTAAAAGTGTACATGAAATATTAACTATGGCTAGTATTTTACAACTAGAAGGCAGCTATTTAGATGATATGAAAGTAATTGCTGGAATATTTAATAATAGAATTAATGATGGTATGGGTCTAGGAAGTGATGTTACTACTTACTATGCTAATCATGTTAAAATTGGTTCTAGAGATTTAACTGTCGAGGAAATAGATTCATGTAATAATAAATATAATACTAGGTGTTCTTCTAATTTAGGTCTTCCAGTTGGGCCTATATGTGCATTTAATATGAGTGCTATTAAAGCTAGCTTAAATCCAGAGAATAATAGTTATTACTATTTTGTAACTGATAAAGAAGGAAATCTTTATTCTTCTAAAACTTATACAGAACATGTAAATACTATTAATAGACTAAAGAACGAAGGCTTATGGTATGAATTTGAATGATTTATTTAATGATATGGAACGTTATGCTAAAGAGGCTAACGTTCCTATTATGCTTAAAGAGGGAATTAATTATTTACAGAATTTTGTTAAAGAAAAAAATATTAAGAATACTTTAGAAATAGGCACAGCCATTGGTTATAGTGCTCTTAAGATTGCTTCTATGGGCTCTTATGTCACTAGTATTGAGCGAGATGAAAATAGATATAATAAAGCTGTTAGCTATATTAATAGTAGTGACTTAAAAGATAATATTAAACTTATTTTAGGCGATGCATTAAATATAAAGCTATATGATAAATTTGACTTGATTTTTATTGATGCTGCTAAAGCTCAAAATATTAATTTTATTAATAACTTTAAAGATAATTTAGAAGATAATGGATATATAATTATTGATAATGTAGGTTTTCATGGGTTAGTTGGTAAAAGCAGTGAAATACCTTCTAGAAATTTAAGAGCTTTAGTTAGAAAAATTGAGAACTTTCTTAATTATCTAGATGAACAAACTGAATTTAAAGTAACTAGGATTAATGTAGGTGACGGTCTTATTTTATTAGAAAGGATGTAATATATGAAATATTTTATGATTCCAAGTGATAAAGAATTAGATAAGTATAAGGAAGAACTTGTTCTTCCACTTTTAAACTATTCTATTGGTTTTAATGTTTATTTTGATAAAGAAGAAATTATTAATATTTCTAAGAGTAGAAAGGTAAATGTTATTATTAATAGACTTCTTCATAAGGAAGACATTGATAGTATTAAAAGTGTATTAGATTCTTTAAAAGATAGTGTTAATCTATTCTTTATTGAGGATTTAGGGCTTATTAGTATGATTGATAAAGATAAAATTGTTCTTTATCAAAATCATATATTAAACAACTATGACGCTGTTAATTATTTTAATTCTTTGGGTATTAAAAATGTTGTTATTAATAATGATTTAACTATTGATGAAATAAAAGAGATTGATAGTAAAACTAGTAGTAATTTATTTATATTTGGCATTAATAAGAATAATATTATGTATTCTAGAAGAAAGCTTATATCTTCTTATAGAGACTTTAAGAATGATCAAAGTATTAGTGATAATAATATAATAGTTGAAGATATTAGTAAAAAAGAGTTAATTATTAAAGAAGAAGATAAAGGCACTACTATATTTACTAAAGAAATATTTAGTATTAACGATTATTTAGATTCATTTAATAATTTTAATGTCATCATTAACTTTAGTAATTTTACTAGTGAAGAGAAAGATATTGTTTTAAGTAATTATAGTAATAAAGAATTAAATAAAATGATTAAAGTAAACAATTATTTCTTAATGAATAAGATTATTTATAAATTGGGGGTGAAATAATGGCTGAAATACTTGCTCCTGCTGGAGATTTAGAAAGGCTTAAATGGGCACTTATGTACGGAGCTGATGCTGTATATATAGGTGGAGTTAATTATAGTTTAAGAGCTAATGCTAATAATTTTACTATTGATGAACTTAAAGAAGCCGTTAGTTTTGCCCATAATTTAAATAAAAGGGTTTATGTAACAGTTAATATGCTATTTCATAATGAAGATTTAGAAAATGTTGATTCTTATTTAAAAGAATTATCAAATATTGGAATTGATGCATATATTGTAAGTGATATTAGTATTATTAGAAGGATTAAAGAACTTAATTTAAAGCCTGAGATACATATTAGTACTCAAGAATCTACTGTAAATAGAGAAGCGGCATTATTCTTTAAAAGGTTAGGTGCTACTAGGGTAGTTCTTGGAAGAGAAGCATCTAGAGAAGATATTATTGATATTAAAGAAGCTACTAATATGGAGTTAGAAGTATTTATTCATGGCGCTATGTGCACTAGTTATTCTGGCAGATGTGTTTTATCTAATTATGTAACACTTCGTGACTCTAATAGAGGTGGATGCTCTCAGGTATGTAGATTTAACTTTAATTTAAATGGTGAAGATTATCAAATTGCTTCTAAAGACTTATCTATGGTTGACTTTATTGATGATTTGGTTAAAATAGGTGTTACTTCTTTTAAAATTGAAGGAAGAATGAGAAGTATGTATTATATAGCTACTGTTGTAAATGCTTATAAGTCTATTGTTAGTGCGTCTATTAATAACACTCTTAATGATGACCTACTTAGATATTATAAAAAAGTCTTGAATAGAGTATCTAATAGAGATAATACTCCTCAATTTTATGATAAGATGCCTGGGGTAAATGAACAGTATTATACTGGTAGACAAGAAAATTCTAACCAAGACTTTCTTGCGGTTATAAAAGACGTTAATGACGATGTAATTACTATTGAGCAAAGAAATAACTTTAAAGTGGGCGATGAAGTTGAGGTATTCGGTCCAAATACAAAGCCAACCATTTTTAAAGTTACAAATATGAGTGATATAGATGGAAATGTAAGAGATGTTGCTAATCATCCTGAAGAAACTCTATTTATAAGAACTGATGCTAAATATAGTGTTAATGATATAATAAGAAGACCTATCATGTAACGAAAGAACGTTTGTTATAAAAGTGCTTTTATTATTGACAAAACATATATAATTTGATAATATTAGAAACTGTTAAGGAGATGACTATAATGAAAGAAAAAGAGTATTTTTTAACTAGTGAAGGTTATTTAGAACTTGAAACTGAACTTAATACATTAAAAACTGAAAAAAGAGAAGAAGTACTAAAATCTTTAAAAGAAGCTAGAGCCCTTGGCGATTTATCTGAAAACTCTGAATATGATGCAGCAAGAGATGAACAAGCTAAGGTTGAAGCAAGAATTAAAGAAGTTGAATATATATTAGAACATTCCACTATCATTGAAGAAGGTAAAAATGATGGTGTTGTAACAGTAGGTTCTACTGTTACTATTGCTTATGATGGAGATGAAAGTGATACTGAAGAATATAGAATCGTTGGTTCACAAGAAGCTGATCCATTTAACAATAAGATATCTAATGAAAGCCCAATAGCTGAGGCTATTTTAGGTAAAAAGGTAGGAGAAACTGTAGAAGTTGCTTCACCTAATGGTACTTATAAAGTTAAAATTTCAAAAGTTTGTTAAGGAGTTAATATGAAAGAGATAGTAATTGAAGTTAAAGGTAAAGAATGGGAAGAATTAATTCATCATTGTTTTGAACATAAAAAAGATGAAATTAAAGTTGATGGATTTAGAAAAGGACAAGTACCATTTGATGTTTATGTAAAGAAATTTGGTATTGAAAGCTTATTTATGGACGCAGTTGATCATGCTATTCCAAGTGCTTATGAAAAATTATTAAAAGAAAATAAGGACTTAAAAATAGCTTGCAGACCTACTGTAGACATTAAAGCTGTAGATAAAGACCATGTTGAAATCAGTTTTGGTATTACTGAAAAACCAGCTGTTAAACTTGGTAAATACAAAGATTTAAAAATTAAAAAAGAAGAAGCTAAAGTAGAAAAAGAAGAAGTTGAACATGAACTTTCTCATATTAGAGAACAATTCATTGAACTTAAAGATAAAGAAGGTACTGTTGAAAACGGTGACCAGGCTATTATAGATTTCGAAGGATTTAAGGATGGAAAAGCTTTTGATGGTGGTAAAGGTGAAAATTATCCTTTAGTTATTGGAAGCAATAGCTTTATTCCTGGATTCGAAGAAGGACTTGTAGGAATGAAGAAAGGTGAAACTAAGGATCTTGATCTTACTTTCCCTAAAAACTATCATAGTGAAGAATTAAAAGGCGCTAAAGTAGTATTTAAAGTTACTATTAAAGAAATTAAGGAAAGAGTTCTTCCTTCTTATAATGAAGACTTCTTTAAAGACCTTAATATGGAAGGCGTTACTGATGAAAAATCATTAAGAAGTGAAATTGAAAATCATATTAAAGCTCATAAAGAACAAGAAATTGAAGATAAATATTTTGACGAATGTTTATCTAAGGTAGCTGAAAATGCTAAAGTAGAAGTTCCTAAAGAAATGATAGATGAAGAAATTGATAGAATTACTGATGATTTTGCTCAAAGACTTCAAATGCAAGGAATGAATATCGATACTTATATTAATATGCTAGGACTTACTAAAGATGCTTTCAAAGAAAACTTCAAAGGCGAAGCTGAAAAGAGAGTTAAATATAGATTAGTTATTGAAGAAGTTGTTAAAGCAGAAAATATTAAAGTAGAAGATAAAGAAGTAGATGACTATACTAAAGATATGGCTAAGAAATATCAAGTATCTGAAGATGAATTAGTTAAGGAACTTGGTGGTAAAGATTTCTTAAAATATGATTTAGAAGTTAGAAAAGCTTTAGAAATAATAACTAAGTAATTTTATAGCACATATTTATATATGTGCTTTTTTATTGATTAAATGATTTATTTACTATATAATTTACATATGATAGAGGTGCATTTATGAAGAAGAATGGTTTTACATTAGTTGAATTATTAGCTGTTATAGCAATTCTTGCAATATTGATGCTTTTAATTATGCCTAATGTTTTGAATATGTTTAATAGTGGTAAAAAGGATGCATTTAAAGTTCAAGTAAATAGTATAAAGAAGGCAGCTGAAGAGAAAATACAAAGTGATACTATGGAAGGAATTAATATAACTCGTTACTGTGACAAAATTAGTTCAAATTGTACTAGTAAGTACAGATTATCTAATGATGCAGCTGATACTAGTTATATACTTACTTTTATTAATAATCAGATATCATCTATTGGTGTATCTAACTCTAATTATTGTTACTATAATAATACTGATGTTAATAGTATAAATGAAGAAGATTTTGTTGAAAATGCTACTCTTGTGTGTGATGGAAATAACTGTTCATGCGGTAAATACGTATACTGGACTACTGATCAAGGCGGTGAAAACTCTGGCTATGGAAAGAATAAAATACCAACAATTACATATGACAGTGTTGAAGAACTTGGATTTACTACTGCTGGTAAGTATGTTAGAAGTAGAGTAGCTGGCGATGGAACCGTTATGGGACATGAAGTTTGCTTATATTATGAAAATAAGAGCTTTTGTTTGGATGATACATATTTTGATACTGACTCTGAAACTACTAAATTAAAAATGAAAACTGCATTTAAAGAACTTTATCCAAATAAAACTATTACATGTAATAGTTATACTGATTCTGATGGTAACAAAAGTGCATATTGTTATGTAGATGGCTATAACTGTGGAAGTTATTCTCATGGTTTTACACTTTGCCAAGTTAGTGGTAAATACTGCAGTACTCATACTCATAAAAGTGCTTCTTGTAAATAATTATGAATACTTATTACTAGTAATAAGTATTTTTTTTATGTATAATTAGATTAGGTGATTATAGTGAAGAGAGTAATATTAATTGATGGTAATAATCTTTTATTTAGAAGTTATTATGCTACTGCATATGCTGGAAGCTTAATGAAGAATAGTAAAGATTTTCCTACTAATGGTGTGTATGGTTTTGTTAATATGATTAATAAGATTATAGCTGAAGAAAATCCTGAATATATCATGGTAGCTTTTGATAAGGGTAAAAACTTTAGACATGATAAGTATGAAAACTATAAAGCAGGTAGAATAGAAACACCTAGTGATTTAAAAGTGCAATTTCCTAAAGCTTATGAAGTACTTGATGCTATGGGGATAAAAGCAGTTGATGCAGAACTATATGAAGCTGATGATATTATTGGTACATTTGCCAAAATGGCTGATTTAGATAAAGAGTATGATGCTACTATTGTTAGTAGTGATAAAGATTTACTTCAGCTTATTAGTAGTGATGTTAATGTTAAACTCTTAAAGCAGCATGATTATATTATGATGGATGAGAAAACTTTCTTTGATACTTATCAAACTGAGCCTATTAAAATGATTGATTTAAAAGCACTTATGGGAGATGCTTCAGATAATATTCCTGGAGTTAAGGGAATAGGAGAAAAGACTGCTATTAGTTTAATTAGTAAGTATGGATCACTTGAAGGAGTTTATGAAAATTTAGATAAGATCAGTGAAAATACTAGAAAGAAACTAGAAAATGATAAAGATAATGCTTTCTTTAGTAAAGAAATTGCTACTATATATAGAGATGTACCTCTTAATATGACTTTTGAAGATATTAAATGGGACGGTATTAATAAGAAAAAACTAATTGATGTATATAGAGATTTAGAGTTTTGGACTATGATTAAGAAACTAGAGTCTGAAAGCGAAGAAGAAATTAGTGAAGAAAAGAAGAGTATTAGTAGTGATGTTATTTATACTAATGAAAAGATTAATATAAGTAGTGATTTTGCTTTTTATTTAGAACTTAGTGAAGACAATTATCATAAGGCTAATATTTTAGGTATGAGTATTTATGATGGAGAGAAGTGCTATTTCCTTGATAAGGAAGGTATAGTAAATAATAAAGATATATTTAAATATGCTAAATACACATATGATTTAAAGAAAGCTATTGTGTCTTTAAATAAACTTGGTATTAGTTTAGATAACTGTGTTTATGATTTAATGATATGTGCTTATCTTTTAAATTATAATGTTAAAGACGATATTGCTTATATAGCAGGCGCTAAAGGATATGACGTTGCTTTTTATGAAACTCTAGTTAAAAAAGGAGAAATAATTAAAGAAATAGATGAGTTTAGAAAGTGTGTTGGAGAAAAAAGTATATTTATTTATAACACATACAACTTATTTATTGAAGAGTTAAAGTCTGAAGAAATGGAAAACTTGTTTAATGACATAGAAATGCCTTTAATTAGAGTTTTAGCTAAGATGGAGATAAATGGCTTTAGAGTAGATAAAAGTATCATAGATGATATGAAAATGGACTTAGAAGCTAAGCTTACTATTATTAGTAATCAAATATACAATATGGCAGGATGTGAATTTAATATAGGAAGTCCTAAACAATTAGGAGAGATATTATTTGAAAAATTAAACCTTCCTCATGGTAAAAAGAAAGGCGCTAATGGATATCCTACTGATCATGATACTTTGGTTAAGATTAAAGATACACACAATATTATTCCTTTAATACTTGAGTATAGAAACATTAGTAAACTAATTAGTACTTATATGGATTCTTTAAAAACTTATGTAATGGAAGATAATAAAATACATACTATTTATAAGCAAGCTGTTACTAGAACAGGAAGACTTTCTAGCGTAGAACCTAATCTTCAAAATATACCAATTAGGGATGATCTTGGTAAACAAATTAGAAAAGCTTTTAAACCAGAAGATAATGAAATAATAATGAGCAGTGACTATTCTCAAATAGAACTTAGAGTACTTGCCCATATTACTAAAGATGAAGCTTTGATTAGAGCGTTTAATAATAATGAAGACATTCATACAAGAGTAGCAAGCGACGTTTATGGTGTACCTTTTGAAGCTGTTAGTAAAGTTCAAAGAAGAAATGCTAAAGCTGTTATATTTGGAATTGTATATGGTATAAGTGGATTTGGACTTTCTGAAAACTTAGATGATGTTACACCTAGTGAAGCAAAACTCTTAATAGATAAATATTTAAATATGTATAGTGGCGTTAGAGAATACATGGAAGCAATTGTAGCTGATGCTAAAGATAAAGGCTATACTAGAACTATGTTTAATAGAAAGAGAGTAATAGACGAGCTTAAAAATACTAACTATATTATTAGAAAAGCAGGAGAGAGAATAGCTCTTAATACTCCTATACAAGGAAGCAGTGCTGATATTATTAAAATGGCTATGATAAAAGTTGATCAAGAAATGACTAAGCGTAATTTAAAGAGTAAAATGCTTGTCCAAGTACATGATGAACTTGTGTTCTCAGTTCCAAAAGATGAAGAAGAAACTATGAAAGAATTAGTTAGAGATGTTATGGAAAATATAACTAAACTATCTGTTCCTTTAAAAGTAGAAATTGAAAGTGGAAGCGACTGGTATAACGCTAAATAAAAAGAACTTGTTAATCAAGTTCTTTTATTATTACGTGATAGTTTATTTCGTCTATTTTTGTTTTTGATATTAAGTTATATAGATTTGTTACTTCTAACTCTTTGTTTAGTAATGGATAGTTTTCGAATTTAGTTATAATTGGAAGAGTAGTTTCTTTTTTTATTGAGTTTATATACTTTTTACCAATAGTTGTCATTCCTAGTATTCTTATGTATTCTAGTTTTTTATATTTCTTAGCATCTTCTTTGGTGAAGTTTGTAAATATATTTATTAGTATTCTGTTTATTTTGTTATAAGTGTATCTCTTAGATTTAATGCTATCAATTAATTCGTTTAGATTATTTGAAGATAGAGCAGCTTTATATATTTTGTTTTCTAGTCCTTCATCTACTAGATGTATTTTATTTATTTCATCTTTCTTTTCTAAGATAGAATATTTTATTAGATTAAAAAACAAGTTATAGTCTAGAGTATTTAGTCTATTTTTATTATATGGGATATACTTATTTACATCTTCATTGTTTAATAGTTTCTGTCTTATATCAAATGCACTTATTATGTCTGTTTCTTTATTACCTTTATAGTTATTAGTTCTTTTTATTGGATGAATATTAATGCTATATTTATTAGAAAGTATTTCTTTTATATACGAAATAGCTAATAGATCATTACTTTCAGTTATTTCTATTCTTGTTAAATCTTTTACTGCTTTTGATAAACTACTAGGGTAGTTGTTTCCTTTATCCATGTATTCTTTTACTAATAAGTCAAATTCTTTGTTATTTATTTGAATAGATGCTACCTTTGTTAATTTCTCTAAATCATTTGATTCACTTCCAAATACTAGAGTATCTATTTTAAGCTCATTTAGAAGCCTTATAGAAGCAGAAGCAAAGGTATCGGCTGATTGATTAGAAAATACAAAAGGAAGCTCTATAACTATGTCTACATTGTTTTCAAGGGCTATTTTCGTTTTTTCTTCTTTTGTTAGAAGAGATAGTTCACCCCTCTGTGTATACAAAGTAGAAGTTACTACTACTATAACTGAGTCTTTAAACTCTTTTTTTATTTCATCTATTTGGTATTTATGTCCTTTGTGAAATGGGTTATATTCGCACACTATTCCTATAACATTCATATTAATCCTTCTTTCGCTCATTATTTTAACAAAAAAGTGAAGACTTTTAAATAGTTTTGTATTATAATCATCTTGTAAAGGAGTGGTATAGATGTTTGATATTAGTGCTCTTAAATCTTCTCAAGTAAGTTCTTTAAATATTGATGAAGATTTTAGTTTTTCAAGTGATGATGTTAAAGATACTGATATAGTAAGACTAGAAAACATTCATGCTTCTGGAAAGATAGAAAGAATAGAGGAAACTACTTATAAATTAGACTTAAACATTAAAGGTAACATGGTGCTTCTTTGTGCTAGAAGCCTAGAGGAAGTTGATTACCCTTTAAACATTACTATATCTGAAAATATTTCTGAAGAAACTAGTGAAGATTTACCTTTAATTACTCAAAATATGCTTGACTTAAGGAGCATTGTATGGGAAAATATTGTACTAGAGGTTCCACTTCGAGTTATTAAGGAAGATGCTTCCTTTATTACTGAGGGAGACGGATGGAACTTAGTTGACGAATATAAGAGTCAAGAGAATTCACCATTTAGTGAACTTAGTAACTTATTAGATATGGAGGGAAAAGAATGAAATTTGATTTACAATTATTTGCAGTACCTGCAAGAAGAACTAGTAAAACTGCTAAAAGAGCTAGAAGAACTCATCTTAAGAAAGATGCTCCTACTACAGTAACTTGCAAAAATTGTGGCGCAGCTATTGCTCCTCATAGAGCTTGCAGTAAATGCGGACAATACAAAGGTAAAGAAGTAATTAAAAAAGAAGAAAATTAATTATTTAGCACCCATTTAGGGTGCTTTTTTCGACATTGTTTTTGTGCTTTCTTATTTATAATATTCTTGGTGATTTTATGAATAAGAAAGTTTTTTTGTTTAGCATTATTATTTCTTCTATATTTTCTTTTGCTATATTAAAGATGTATAAGGCTCTTAGCAATTATAAGACTATAGGTTATATGGTTCAGGTTGGTGCTTATAATAATTTAGATAACGCTATTAATGCTTCTCATAATTATAAATATTCTTTTGTTATGAAAGATGATAGTATGTATAAAGTTTATCTTGCTTTGCTTCTTAGCGATGAAGCTTATAGTAAAGTAGTTAGTAGTTATGACGCTACTGATACATCTTTTAAGAAAGTTATTGTTATAAGTGATAAAGATTTTGCTATGAAGATTTCTGACTTTGATAGAGCTATTTTAAAATGTGATTCTTTTGATAAAATGAAACTTATTTTGAAAGAAGAAGTTGAAGTAATTAAAGATTATTATGATTTAGAGTTGATTTATTAGCTAGTGTTTAGTATATTTTTATTAGGAATAAATAACTGTAGCCTTAAGGGGCTACTTTTTGTTTTGGAGGAAAATATGAAATTAAAAGACTTAATAAATGAAGAAAAGCCTAGAGAAAAGCTTATTAATAATGGTCCTGGCTACTTAAGCGATAGCGAATTACTCTCTATTATTTTAAGAGTAGGAGATAAAGATAATAGCGTTAATGAAATATCTAATAATCTGCTTAAGAAATATGGCTCTATTGGCAAATTATCTATGTGTTCATATAACTCTTTGATTAAAGAAAAAGGAATTAAGAAAAGTAAAGCTTCGTCGCTTTTAGCTGCATTTGAAATTTCTAGAAGAATTAATAAAACTGACGAAAAGATTAAACTTTCTAATGCAGTAGATATATATAACTATTTTAAATATGACTTTTTATATGAAAAACAGGAAAACTTTTACTGTATTTTATTTGATACTAAAATGAATTATATTTCTAAGAAAAAAATGTTTGTTGGTACTGTTGATAGCGTTAATGTTCATCCTAGAGAAATATTTAAATATGCTATTAGTGAAAGTGCTAGTTTCTTTGTTGTTATGCATAATCATCCAAGTGGCGATGTTACGCCTTCTAGCATTGATATAGATATTACTAATAGATTATACGAAGCAAGTAAAATTATTGGCATTAAAATGGTTGATCATATTATTATTTCAAGTAACTCTTTTTATAGTTTTTATGAAGAAAGTAAAAATATGAATATTTGATACATATATTATTAGGGGTGATTCATTTGGATAAAAGAGAGGCTTTTAAAGAATTCCTTAGAAAAAGGAAAGATATTGCAAAAATAGTTATTGATGGGAAAAGTACATATCAAAAGCTATATGAAACTTATGACATATATGGAGAGAGTAGTGAAGTATGGGATAACTTAGTTAGTAGCTTTGGTTTTTCAGCTAGAAAAGTAGTTGATTATTTAAAAAAGATAGATATGGATAAGCTTGATCAAAATGTTTCTAATATAGAAAAAGCTCTTGGTTTCTTAGAAGAAATTGTTACTAATAAAGAAGCTAAGAAAGACATTTTTAAGCGTGGAAACAATGATGGCATTGAAAGGCTGTTTGATGAGTAATGAAATATGAGACTAGAATTAAAATATATAATGATAAGAATCTTCTTAGGTTTCTTAGAGAGAATAGTTATTATATAAAGTACTTTAATAGGAGAGGAAATTTTGATGATTATGTAAAGCAAATGAAAAAAAGATATTCTCTTTCTTTTAGTGATAAAGTAGAACGTATGCAGTTTAGCGCTAATATCATAAAAGCTTTTTTTGAAACATCTAAAGAAAACTAAAATATTTATTGACTAGTTTGTTAGAATTTTGTTATAATAACTTTGTAATATGATAGAAGGAGGAATAAAAGTTATGGAAAGCAAAAAAGGTTTTACTTTAGTTGAGTTACTTGCAGTAATCGCTATTTTAGCTATATTAATGCTTCTAATTATGCCAAACGTATTAAATATGTTCCAAAATGGTAGAAAAGATGCATTCATTACTCAAGTACAAACTGTTTGGAGAACTGCTAATACTCAATATATTTCTAGTTCTTTATCTGGATCTGCAACTAGTACTTTTGCTAGCACTTGTCCAACTGGAATAAGTTCTTGCGGACAATTAGATGTTGGGTCTACTAATGTTAAATACTTTGTTAGCATTAACGGTGAAGGAAACGTAGCTCAAATCGGTGTTTCTGATGGAAACTTCTGCTATGTTGCCAATAGTAATCCTAAACTTAACATTACTAGAGAAGAAGTTGGAGAACCTGATAATAAAACTCTAACTTGTACTGCTAGCGGATCTAACGTTACATGTTCTTGTAATTAGTAAATCTAAAAGAAGCTTAATGCTTCTTTTTTCTTGACTTAAAAATAGATAAATGCTACTCTAAAAATAGAAGGTGAAAGAAATGAATTACGTTCCTTTGAATATCAAAACTCACTATGAGATGCTTGGTAGTTTAATTAAGATTGGTGATCTTGTTTCTTTCGCAAGCTCTAATAATGTAAGTGCTTTAGGTATTACTGATTGTAACCTATTTGGTACACTCGAATTGATTGATGAATGCAAAAAATATAATATTAAGCCTATTGTAGGAGTGTCTTTTGAAATTGATTCTTTTAAAATGATTTTATATGCAAAAAATTATAAAGGTTATATTAATTTACTTAACTTAGTTAGTTTAAGGAATTCTGGTAATATTACTATTGATGATTTTAAAGATAAAAATAATGATTTAATTTGTGTTACTGATGATTATGAAAACTATTTGAATTATAAGATGCTTTATGAGCAGGTATATTTATCTTATAGTAATAGAGAAGACAAAGAAAAGGCTTTATCTATTAGTGATAAGATTGTTTATATTAAGGAAAGCAGATGTATTAATCAAAATGACTTAGAATATCTTCCTTATCTTTCCCTTATTAGAGAGGGTAAAAATATAGGCGAGTATGATAGCTTTAAGAGCGAGTGTTATTTGAATTATGATATAGATGAAGCTGATGCTAAGAATACTTTTTTGTTTTCTAATAATATTGATATTCAATTTCCTAAAATAGATTATTCTCTTCCAAAGTATTCATCTGATTCTGATTTACTGCTTGAAAAGCTTTGTCTAAAAGGTATTAGTAAGAGACTTGGTGGAAAAGTAAGCGATATATATAGTGATAGACTTAAGATGGAACTTGATGTAATTAAAAGCATGAATTTTACTGATTATTTCTTAATAGTATATGACTTTATATTGCACGCTAAAAAGAATGGTATATTAATTGGGCCTGGAAGGGGAAGCGCTGCTGGAAGTCTAGTAAGCTATTCTTTGGGTATTACTGAGATTGATCCTATTAAATATGGACTTATTTTCGAAAGATTTTTAAATAAAGATAGGGTTACTATGCCTGATATAGACGTTGATATTGAATATTTAAGAAGAGATGAAGTAGTTTCATATGTTAAAAGTAAATATGGAGAAAGTAATGTTGCTAATATTATCACTTTTAGTTCTCTTTCTATAAAACAAGCTGTTAGAGATATTGGAAAGGTTTTATCTATTCCAACTAGTAAGATTGATAGTATAAGTGCACTTATTAAAGATGATGATACTCATGAATCTTTAAACACTAATAGTTCTTTTATGAGTCTTATTAATGAAAATGATGATCTTAAAAAGTTGTTTAGAATATGCAGTAAAATTGAAGGAATTAAAAGACATACTAGCATACATGCTGCTGGTGTAGTAATTAGTAGTGATAAAATCTGTAATAGAGCACCCATATACTATTCTAATGGCATTGCTCTTACTGGATATACCATGGAATACTTGGAACGTGTTGGACTTATTAAAATAGATTTTCTTGCTATTAAAAACTTATCTATTATTTTAAATATATGTAAAAAGATTAGCTCTGACTACAAAAAAGATGTTGTTTTGAGCAATATTCCTCTTAATGATAAAAAGACTCTTGATATTTTTTATAATGGCGATACTAGTGGTATATTCCAGTTTGAAAGTCAAGGCATGAAGAGCTTTTTAAAAAGTCTAAAAGTTAAGTCATTTGATGATTTAGTTTTAGCTATAGCTCTTTATAGACCTGGTCCTAAGGACAACATACCATCTTTTATTAAAAGGCGTGAAGGAAAGGAAAAAGTACCCTTTATTTGTGAAGAACTTGATAGTATTATTGGAAACACTAATGGAATTATTGTTTACCAAGAGCAAATATTAGATATTCTCAAAAGAATTGGTGGTTTTTCTTATAGTGAAGCTGATATTATTAGAAGAGCTATGTCTAAGAAGAAAGAAGACGTTATAGCAGAAAACAGAGATAGATTTGTTAAAGGTGCTTGTAATAATGGACTTGATAATAAAACTGCTAATATGATTTATGATTTAGTATTAAAGTTTGCTAATTATGGATTCAATAAGTCACATAGTGTAGCTTATTCTTTAGTTGCTTATCAAATGGCATATTTGAAAGCTCATTTTACTTCTTATTTTATGTGTGAGCTTCTTAATGATAGTATGTCTTCAACTGATAAATTAAAGAATTTAATTAATGAGTCTAAGAAATATGGAATAGTTTTTAAGTATGTTAATGTAAATTATAGTTCTTATGAGTTTATAAATGATAAAGACACTATTTACTATCCACTTAATATTATTAATGGTATTAGTAAAGATAATGCTCTTTCAATAATTAAAGAAAGAACTAATGGTAAATTTGCTTCTTTTTCTGACTTTGTTAAAAGAATGTATAACTCTCATTTTGATGATAGGACTATGTCAGCTCTTATTATGAGCGGCGCATTAGACGATTTTGGATTAAATAGAAAGACTATGATTAGTAATCTTCCTAGTATAAATGAATATGCTAAGCTATGCTTTAAACTTGGAATGAATGTTGAAGAGCCTCTAGTTAATACTGAAAAAGAGTATGATTATGCATACTTAGATTCTGAGGAGTATAAATTATTTGGTTTCTATGCAAAAAATCATCCTGCTAGTAAATACTTTAGTGGCGATATGATCTATGTTTGTGATGCTTCTAAATACTTTAATAAAGTAATGAAATTTAGTGTTTTAATCGATAGCGTAAGAGAAATCACTACTAAAAAAGGCGAAAAAATGGCTTTCTTGAATGTAAGCGATGAAACTTCATCTATATCTCTTACTGTTTTTCCTAGTGACTATAAAAACTTTGATGCTAAGAAAGGCGATATTTTAACTATTAAAGCTAAAGTTGAAAGAAGATTTAGTGATTATCAACTTACTTTAATTTCTTATGAAAAAATGTAATTTTTTTACATTTTTTTCTTTTTCTATTTTTTATTATTGTAATTAGTTTTATTATATTTGCCTTTAAATAAGTGCAATATAAAGTACTAAATATATATCTATTTTTAAATATTTGAGGTATTTGACACTCCTGATAATTTATGATAGTTTAAAAATGGAAGGAGGTGAAATATGAAAAAGATAATGTACTATTATTCTGTATATAAGAAACAAATTATTGCTATGGCGTCTATTTTTTTATTAGTGGCTCTTTTTACTACTTTTATTTTAATTAATAGAAAGTTTAGCTCTTCATCTGTTAAAAGCGCTGATAAGACTATCGAAGTAGTTTCTTCTAATAAGAAAGCTGATGCTTCTATTAAAGTAGATGTTAAAGGCGCTGTTAAAGTTCCTGGAGTATACGAAATGAGTGAATCAGATAGGGTAATTGATGCTATACATAAGGCTGGAGGATTATCTGAAAATGCATATGTTCTTAATCTTAATTTAGCTAAAAGAATATTTGATGAAAACGTTATTATAGTTAATACTAAAGAGGAAGTAGAGTTTTATCTTATGAACGATATACCTATTGTTTGTGAAGACAATTATAAAAGAGTTAATAATGGAGTATGCTCTTTATATAACATTGCTTCATTAGATAATGACGAAATAACTGGCAATACAACATCAATTTCTAATGACACTAGTAATTTGAACAAATTTGTGAATATTAATACTGCTTCTAAAGAACAAATATCTACTTTAGAAGGAATAGGTGAGAGTAAAGCTCTAAAAATTATTGATTATAGAGAGAATAATGGACCTTTTAAGAGGAAAGAAGATATTATGAACGTCGAAGGCATAGGCGAAAAACTTTATGAAGCTATTAAAGACAGTATTACAGTCTAAGCTTTTTATTATATTAATTATTTTATTTTCTGTTATTTATTCATTAGTTATAACAAATTATAGGCTTAATTATAGCGCTAGTATTATAAAGTCAAATACTTATAGTTGTAAGGTAAATAGTTACAATTTTGATGGAGATAGGCTTACTATGGAGCTTTCTTGCCCATTTAAGGTTATCTCCTATTATTATTTTAAAGATGATTATGATTTTCTTAAAAAAAATATAAGTTATGGCAGCAATATTGAGATCAATGGTGATATTGATAAAATAAGCTCTAATACTTTTTTTAATGCATTTAATTATAAAAGGTATTTAGCACTTCGAATGGTATACTTTAGTATTAAGATTAATAGTATTACTGCTATTAATAGAAGTAATAGTCTTTTTTATAGATTAAAAAACTATTTATATAAGAGAGCAAGTTTAATAAATAACCCATATATGTATGCCTTCATACTTGGTAATAATAAAATGATTAAAGATGATTTAGATTTATTTAGAGATAATGGTGTTTCACATTTGCTAGCTCTTTCTGGCATGCATGTTAGTTTCTTTAGTGCCTTTTTACTCTTTTTTCTAAGAAAGATTCATGTTCGTAAAACTATAAGATATTTTATAGTATCAATTATTTTACTAATGTTTTATTTAATTAATGCATCTAGTATTTCTCTATTTAGAGCTGTTCTTTTCTTTATATTAGCTTTTTTATTTGAACTTTTTGATATAAAAACAAGTAATATCAATATGCTTCTTATCTGTTTTTCTATTACATTATTTATTTTTCCTTATGGTCTTTTTGACAGTGCTTTTTTACTTTCTTTCATAAGTGTTTTCTTTCTAATTAGATTTACTAAAAGAACTTCTAGCTATTTTAAAAGCATTATATTTGTTTCATTTCTTTCATTTGCAACTACTTTTTTATTATCTGCTTATTATTTTGGACAGGTTAACTTGCTTTCAATCATATTTAATATATTTTTGGTGCCTTATGTTAGTTTAATTGTTTTTCCTCTTAGTCTTCTTACTTTTTTATTTCCTTTCCTTTTATTTATTTATGATAAAGTTATTTATGTTTTGCTATCAATTAATAAGTTATTTTCACTTTGCAATTTAATAGTTTATTATCCTCATTTTTCGTCATGGTTTATTCTTTTGTATCTAGTGATTCTTTATTTGGCTATGCATAGAAATAAATACTTACTTATTCTTTTATTTGGTTTAGCTTTATGTTTAAAGATGTATCCTTATTTTGATTATTCTTATAAAGTTTTTTATTTAGACGTATCTCAAGGAGACAGTATATTGATTTCGTATCCAGCTGGTAAGGGAGCTGTTCTTATAGATACTGGTGGCAATATAAATAGCAATTATTCTAATATAGCTATTAATAAAACTATTCCTTTTTTAAGAAAGAATGGCATTAGTTCTATTAGATTTTTGGTAATTAGCCATGGTGATTATGATCATATGGGAGAAGCCATTAATTTAGTCGAAAACTACAAGGTAGAAAAAGTAATCTTTAATTGTGGAGCTTATAATGATTTAGAACAAGAATTAATAAAAGTTTTGAATAAAAAGAAGATTAATTATTATTCATGTATTAAAGAACTAAATATAGATAATAACAAACTTTATTTCTTGCAGACAAAAGAATATGATAATGAAAATGATAACTCAAATGTTATTTATACAGAACTTGATGGTTATAAATTTATGTTTATGGGAGATGCTGGAGTTACTACTGAAAAAGAAATAATGAGTAAATATAATCTACTAGATATAGATATATTAAAAGTAGGACATCATGGTAGTAGGACAAGTTCAAGTATTGAGTTTATAGATAAAATAAAACCTAATTATTCTGTTATTAGTGTTGGAAAGAATAACAAGTATGGTCATCCAAATAAAGAAGTATTAAATAATCTAGAAAATTCTAAAATATATAGAACAGATCAAGATGGTAGTATTATGTTTAAGATTAAGAATAACACATTAAAAATTGAGACTTGTAGTTCATAAATAGTATCTATGATATAATATAATTGGTGATATAATATGGATTTACTTCAAAAGATAATGGAATGTAAGGAAGAAGATGTTGATTCAATTATTGAAACAGCTATAAATGAAGCAAATTCAAATGCAGCAAAAGTTGAAAAATTAGGCTTTCTAAATAATGGAAAATCTTGTAGTGTATTTAAAGGATTCATACCACTTAAAACTAGAATTAAATATGCTAATTTAAATATGGAAGATTACGGAATGGAAAGTACAGATTTTATTTATGAATTTGCACACTTTATTAAAAAGTATAACATTAATAATAAAGCTTCATTAATTCATAATCTAGAATATTTTGTTAATAGTTATTTTGGATTCCCAGGTAAAGTAGATAGAGAAACAATATTTAATGAAATCGCATGGCAAACAACCACTACAGATGAAGAGTATTTTAAAGCATTAAAAAATAATAAACTTGGTGATTTAAAAGGTAAAGGAGCAGCTCAATGTACGGAAAGAGGAGCATTGGTTCAACAGGTATTAAGTATTTTTGACACAGAATCATATTATTGCATGGGGTGTGTAGATTTGAATGATAAACAAGAGGGACATTGTTTTAACATTGTTAAGAGAAAAAATGACTATGCTTTGCTAGATTATAGTATCCCAATTGCATCATATAAAGAAAATGGAAGTGTTCAAGCATATTACCCCTTTGTAGGTGCTTTAACAAATGAAGAATTCTTGGATTTTGTAAATAATGGTGTGATTAAATCATTTGACGACTATTATATGAATGGTAAAGAATATGAAAAGACTGGTACACAGAGAATGTATATAGTTGGAGAATATGAAATAAAAAAAGATAATAAAAGTGGTATAGGTTTATAACAACTTATACCATTTCTATTTGTAATTATATATATTCTAACCGTATACATAAACGTATATCACCACATGGGTTTTATGATCATATGGCAGCTGCTCATATATATTAATTGTTTAATACCCGTAGGTAGAAAAATCGATATGGTCATCCTTATAAAGAAGTATTAGAAAACTTAAAAGAAACTAAAATATATAGAACTTGCAAAACGAGATTACGAAATGATAATAAAAAAACTTGAAAATGTTTGTTAATATGATAGAATAATTGACTAGGAAGTGATATACCGTGTATACAATAGAATGTTATAAGACTAAGAAAGAAAAACCAACTATTAAAGAACCAGATTATTCAAGCAGTAATTGGAAACTAAATTATTTGATGAAGAGATGGTACTCATATAAAAAAGGTTTAATTGATAAATGTTGGAATATAAAGAGTTTAACTATTGATGTGGAAGATATAAAGCACATTATATATGATAATAGACTGTTAAAACTATATAGTCTATATTTCAAAGTACAAAGAGCAAATCTAGATAAAAAAATTGGCTCAATTACTATTCTAAATAATAATAGTGTAAATCTAATGTTTATTAATGCAATTATTAATTGTAAATGGATGATTAATCGAGATGAAATGTTAGATGGCATAGATTCTTTAAATGTTTCAAGGCAATTATATAATTTCATGAAAGAGTATGATTCTACCAATGATCCAAAATTAAAAAGAGATATTGAAATTCTAATTGATTATTATATAAATACTATTACTAGCTATAATAAAAATGAACAGGAATTTGGCTCTAATACTTTAAAGTTAGGAAAGCATTTTATTAGACAAAAAGAAACTAATTAATGTTTCTTTTTTTATTTATTAAACTATAAATAGAGAATTGCTATCAGCGAAATTCATTAATGTGATATAATTGTTGTAGGATGTGATAACGATGGATGAAACAAAACCAGAGTTTTTGTATAGAGGCGTAATTGTTAATGAAAAAATAATAAATGAAAAGCAAATATTTGGTGTAGATTTAACTCCACCAAATCCGCCCAAGTATGATGAACAAGGAAGAGAAACCGTTGGCGATGGAAATGAATATGGAGTATATATGAGTGATTACAAAGAAGTCGCAACGAGTGCATATGCAGCAGTTAGTATGGGCGATGGAACTCCATTAAATAAAAACGTTAGAATCGGAGTAGGATCCTTAAGAATTGCTGTTCCTGCTGTTGGAATTGTATACAAAATATCAACTAATGGATTAGATGTTCATAAGCCGTGGATTACAAGCTCTTTAAGGGGTCATTATAATAATGGATTCATGGGCGATGAATGGGTTGCTGAACGAATACCGGTTAGTAATTATGTAGTTGAAAAAGTAGTGGTTGGTGAAGATATATTACATTCTGAAAAAGAAATTGATATTACTAATCAAGATGAAATTCTTCTAAGAATTAATGAGGAATTAGAAGAAAGAAAAATAAGACTAGAAAAATTTGAAAAATTTATTGAATCACTACCAGAAAATCAGGTGCTAAGAATGATGTCAGATGAATTAGATGTCTACAGAGAAATATATAAAAAGGGTGGGCTAAATGAAATAAATTTGAAGACTTTCAAAATATCAAATTGTAGTGATTGCATCAAATTGATGATGGCATATTATTATCAAAACAGTACTTCATCATTGCCTATGAATGAACTTAAATATTTAAATGAATTGCAATCTATCGAAGATTTTACTTTTATGGATTTTGATAAGTTTTTATTAAATAATTTAAAAAAATCAATTGATAATAGAACTAGTTTCGTAGAAAGACAAAGTGCTTTGGGTGATGAGATAAATACAAGCTTTTTTGACAAGAAAATTGAGTCTTTACTTCAAATGAAAAATATTTATCTTACATTAATGATTAATCAAGTTGTTATGTCAACAGGGATTATGTTTGATGAAAATATTAATTCTATCACTGATTTAAGAAAACAAGAGGAAATGTTTGATAAAAAACTTGAAGAATTATATTATGATGGAGAATTATCAATTCAATTATACCAAGCCATGAAGAAAAAAATACGTGAAGCAACAGAAAGTAAGGTGTCAGCACTTAATTCTAATGAAATTGAAATACATTCTTCTCATGCCAAATAAAGAGACTTTTAAAAGTCTTTTTTATTTAATAATTTATCAAACTTTTTTTACAATCGCTACAATCTTATAACTATGATATAATATTTTAGCGATGGATGTGATTTCATGAAAAAAGTTATTGATGGAAGTAAAATTGAGTTTCTAATCGAAGAATCAGATGAAGTAATAATGTATATGGATTATTTTGCTGACGAATGCGTATGGTTTTTTAAAGATAGTAATGAAGTAATAATAACAGATGATATGGAGCTTTTTGAGCCATTAAAAGAGCTAATGGAACAGCAATACAATTTTAGTAGTGATGATGTGTTTAAGTGCTATAAAAAAGGTAATGAATTAGTTTGGTATAGTGATTGCTATTGCAATCCTAATGATGAGTGGGACATAAAAAGTGTAAGCTATTTAACTATTACTTGTGAGAGTAATTATATTAAATTAAAGTGTACTAAGCCACTTGATATGGAGGTACCTAGAAAAAGTAAAACGCATGTTATTGCATTTTCACCTTCATTTAATGGTAGATTTGCAAGAAATATTAATACAGGTTCTACTTTACAAGATGATTTTATATCTAAAGTTTATCAAGCACTGCTAGATAAAGAAATAATAAGAGAACTACATCAGTGAATTCTTAGGCGGATTATTAAATAATAACTATATGGACTTTTTATAAATAGGCTAATTATTCAATGAAAAATTAGTTATATTTTGTTATAATAATTGTTGGAGGATTGTGTTATGCATGGAGTTTATGCCGAATATGTTAGAAATTGTTGTGATGATGATTTAATTTTGCTCGATGATAGAGAATACTTTAAATCTAAAACTTCTTTATTTTTATCTCAGAAAATTGATTTTGAAGAGTACAAAAAATTAATTATTGATAGATTGAGTTTAATAAATTTAGAATATATGGGATATAATACGAGAGAAATTAATGATTCAAATGCTAGTTTAATTACTTCATTAATTATCAAATGTATTACTTCAAATAACGATGAAAATGTCATTGAAAGTTGCTTTAGAGTAGTTTCTTGTATGACTCATTTTCAATTGTTTGATGATGCTAATCATAGAACAGCGTGTAGATTATTAGATATGCTTCTTAGTTATAAAGGATATGATTTAGATATTAAAAAAGTATTTGAAAAAAATAAAGAATCAATGACATATTCTATTCCTATTGTTTATGACGTCAATGATAAAATTAGCATTGATGATAGATGGTATGATACTATTAAGCACGCCTCTGGTATGAAAAGGCCTTAAGGCACATCTAAATTGTTTTAGGCTTTGGTTTTACCGCTCCATATCTACTATTAATTAATTTAAAGTATGAAATTAATTATTTATATGCTATAATATGTAACTTGAGGTGAAACCTATGTACACTATAGATTACTGTAAAGACAGAAAAGATAAGCCTATTATTAGAGACTACGTTTTCTTTGATGATGGCAAGATTATTCTTCCAAAAGGAAGATATTATTCTAACAGACTTGATATAGTTAGAAAATGCTGGAACGTAAAAAGCGTTACTATTGACCTAGAAGATTTAGATTATGTTATGTATGATCATAGCTTTAGAGTACTTGCTGACTTATATTCAAGAATAAAAAGAAAAGGTTTTAATGAAGCTAAAACAATTACAATTCTAAATAATAATAGTATTAACTTAATGTATATTTACGAAATTATTAATTGTTGGTGGATGATTAATGCTGATGAAAAATTAGACAGTTCTAAACTTTCTGATGCAGCTAGAAATCTTATGATGTATATTGAACAATATAATGTTTCTACAGATGAAAAGACAAGAAAAATTATTGAGGACGAAATAGAACTAATAAGGCATTATATGGACTCTCTTATTAAAAAAATAAGTTGCACTAGAACTGATGATAGTAATAATTTATTACTTAGCAAACGCTTTATGATAAATAAAAACTAAATTTTATTAATTTGGTTTTTTATTTACACTTATGTGACGATGCTTTACAGATTATTGTTTTTTTATATTATTATTATATGGTATACTATGCTTAGGATGTGATAGGTATGCCATTAATGTTCAAACAAGAGAAGAGTTATGAAAATAATATTTTATCGGCTACTAGACCTAGTAAAACTACTCTTAAGACTGACTTGACCCCTAAAACTAGTTATAAAACTATTTTAAGACAAAAGTCTATTATCAAAGTTTATGTTGATGACGACAAATACTATATAGAGCACGCTAGTGCATACGCTCTTGGAATTATAAATACTAGAGCAGTTATGTTAGATACTCCAAAGCTTGTTGAAATATCTTTAGGTCTTTTGAACAAGTTAAAAGCTGATAGTGATATTGAAATTGAATATATAAGAATAGAGAAAAAACAACCAATTAGAGTTTATGTAGATGGATCTAACTACTGCATAGATAATTCGGCTGCTTATTCTTTAGGACTACTTAGTGTGGAAGAATTTAATAATGCTGATAATGACTATTATTATATTAATGAGAGTCTTTTGAACTCTTTAAAAGAAAAATATAAAATTGAGTTTTACTCATTGAGCTTAGAAGAGTTTTCTTCAGAGAGAAAGCGATAATGTTGCTTTCTTTTATTTTTTTAATAATTTAATAGACTTAAACGTTGTCTTTGATATATAATGTATATAGTAGAGGTGTAAAAATGAAATATAATTATACAGCGTATTATAATAGTGAAGAAGAGAGGATTAAAGCTGTTGCTGATGACATTTTAACTGAATATCCTAACTTAGGTATTTTAGCTACAGAAGCTGCTAAGATGGAAAAACCTTTTGGGAGAGTTCATGAAGACTACTGGGATTTTAGTGAACAAGCAAATCATATTAATAGATTAATTGATATTGTAATAGTTACTGAAGGAAAACCTCAATTTTCAGCAGAGTATGAGAAAGCTTGCAAAGATTTAGCAAGTAATTTTAATAGTTGGAAAGATTCTTTTACATATGCTAATCCTGAAGAACAAGCTGTTTATTATGTTATGCAAAGATTTCAGCGCCATCTAGAAGATCCATCTATTCCTTTAGTTACTGTTAAACAAGCAGATGAAATTATCGATCGTGATCATCAAGCCAAGCTAGATAAAATGAAGTGGTTAAGAGACCATACTATGCAATATAATTTTACTTCTTATTACCGCACTGATGAAGAAAGAATTAAGGCTATTTCAGATGATATTTTACGTGAATATCCTAATCTTGGTGTTTTGGCTATAGAAGCTGCCAAATTAGAAAGACCTTTTGGCAGTATACATGAAGATTACTGGGAATTTAGTAGTCAGGAGAATCATATTAATAGATTAATAGATATTATAATTGTTACTGAAGGAAAAGCTGAATATACTTCTGAATTTCAAAAGGCTTGCAGCGATTTAGAAAAGAATTTTGATAGTTGGATTAAATGTTATTCTTATGCTAATCCTGAAAAACAACCTGCTTATATATTAATGACTAGATATAAAGACCATTTCACTAAACATGATGTACCTCTAATTACGTATAATGAAGCTTATGATATATCTTATTCATTAGATGAAGAGCAAAATAGATCAATGTAATAATTTAAAGCAAGATATGTCTTGCTTTTTTATATTAATTTTTCTTTAATTTTATATTTTTATATGTTAGAATAATCCTTGGTGATTGAAAGATGAAAAACATTATTTATGTTACGCATGAAGTAATTGTTAATTCTTCTAGAATTTACCCTGCTAAGAAGTTTAAGACTGGTTTAAATGACTTTGAAAGTATTGATTCAGTTTCATGTTCTTCTAAAGGCAATTATGTAAAAATAATAGGGAATTTACATTTATATGGAGTAATGATACAAGATTTTGGATTTTATGATGTTATTAATGATATATTTTATCCTTTAGAATCATTAGAAAATGCGTGCGTTATAACAAGAAAAAGTGATTTCTTCTTTCATTCTGTTAAACAAGTTACTAGAGCTTTAAATGTAAGGCGTTAATTTTTATTGATTAAGGAGATGCATTTATGATTTATAAAGAGGGAATGCTATGTAAGCATTTTAAAGGTACAAATTTAACTGAAAAAAATATTTATAAAATTGAGCAAATAGGCGTTAAAGGTTCTGATATTGATGAAGGAGTTATTACTTATACTGGTGATAATGATTTAAAAAGAGCAGTAAATTTAGTTGTTTATAGCAATATATTTCAAGATGGTAAGATGTTCTGCAGAGAGTATGAAGATATTTCAAGCCCTTTGAGTGAGGAAAACAAAGAAAAGTATAATCAAACTATTAAAGTTGAACCACTTTCTGAAGAAGAGAGTTTACAAATATCTAATGAAGACTTTATTACTATGAAGAAAAAGTATTTTCTAGATAAGTTTGGCAAATAGGTTATATTTCCCAAGTACCTAAATAAGTACAAAAGTGTTGACTTTTGTATTTTATTTTGGTATAATTTACTTACTAAGAGGGGGAAATTTGATGAAAAAAATAGTTTTAGTATATAAATATAATGGTGAAGACTTTATTATTTTTAAGGAAGATAATAAGTATTTTGCTTGTAAAAAAGTTAATAATGCTGTTTCTTTTGATCTTAGTGCAGAAGAAGAAGACATGGTTAACAAGGTTTTTGATAAAGTAAAAGTAAAAGAACATTTAAAGCTATCTAATATTAATTATAATGGTAAGGAGTTCCAACATTTTTATGATAGAGAAAACAACTTCCATACTTTCTTGAATGCTGATGGAAAGACTTTAAACGTTCAAGATTTTATAAATCTTAATGCCAAATATAATAATATGGAAGAGTTTGTTTATCAAGGTGGTAATGAACCATCTAGTAACAATACTTTTATTAAAAGATTAGTTAAGGCTGGTAAAGAGACAGTTCTTGTTTTAATGCTTGCTTCTGCCTTAGTGCCTTCTAACGCTACTATAAGTGTTAATGCTGCTTCTAAATCAGTTACTGCTTCAGTAGATGATACTGATTACAGTAAACTAACAGATAGCGAAAAAATAGCTTTACTAAAGTCAACTTTAGAAGAAAACTCTAATTTAAATAAAAAAGAAAAAGATTTTGCACTTATGACTTTTAGAGCTTTAGAAGATAATATAGATATTATTGATATGCCTACTGTTGTTGGAAGACTTAAGAAATTAAAAATTAATTACGTTAACAGTGCCGATCCTAAAGGACTTGCTGCTGGACTCTTATCTAAGGGATATGAAGTAACTATATATAATGCTTCATCTATTGATGACGTTATTAGTAAAACTAAATTTGGTCTTGATACACTATGGCATGAACTAGGACATGTATATCAACCAGAATATAATCATACTGGACTATATGAACCTCTAAACGAAATATTAAAAAGAGAATATTCTAAGGATGCTTATACAAGAGAAGCATATGACACAACTTTTGTTAAGATACTTATTAATATGATTGGTAGTGAAGCTTTAAGAAACTACAATTATACTGGAAGTACTAAGAAAATAGAAAAAGGACTTAAAAAAATAATTAATGATGAAGCTAAAATAGCTGACTTATTACTTGCTATGGATGATTATTCTAAATCAAATTATGATAAGAAAAATCAAGATAAGGCATTAGTTAATGTTATAGAAAAAATGGATGAATTCTACAAAGCTAAATACAAAGATTCTATATATAATGAGCCTTTATTAATTAAACAATTATCTAGTTATTATCCTACTACTTCTTCTAAGGAAGGCGGTAAAACTTATACTAATTATCTTGAAATTGAAGAAAAAAGTAGTGTTTCATACTTCTATAAAAAAGGTGAAAACTATCACGGAGAACTTGTTTTATCAATGAACTTAGTTACTAAGACTACTACAAGTGAGCATATTTCTGAAACTTATGAATCTCATACTTTAAATAGTTTAAATATTAGAAACAATGAAAAAGTTAAAAATATTTTAAATACTATTAAGAAAAATTACTCTTCTAAGACTGGCGCTAAAATTGTAAATTATGAAGATACTCAAGAGTATAAAGATGAATTAAAGAAACAAGAAGAAGAACAAAAAGAACTTGAAAAAGAAATTAAGAGAATCGAAGAATTAGAAAAACAAAGAAAAGAAGAAGAGGAAAAGAAAAAACAAGAAGAAGAACAAAAGAAAAAACAAGAAGAAAAGAAAAAGAAAAAAGAAGAAAAGAAGAAAAAGAAAGCCGAAGAAAAGAAAAAACAAGAAGAGGAAGAAGCTAAGAAAAAACAAGAGGAAGAAGAGGCAGCAAAGAAAAAACAAGAAGAAGAACAAAAGAAACAAGAAGAAAAGAAAGATAATTCTAAAGACACTAATAAAGAAGATAAAACTGCTGATAAAGTTGAAGGCGGTAAAGTAAATAACTCTAAAGATTATGTATATTCTTCTGGTAATAAGCCTGTTATTAATATTAATTCTAGTTACGCTACTAAACTTAATAATATGTTTAAAAATGGAACTGTTCAATATTATGAATATAGTGTTATTGAAGAATTAGATTTACTTTCTATGTATGTTATCGATAATACAGGTTTAAAAGCTTATAACATTGATATAGCTACTGGTAAAGAAGCTAAACCAATTAAGAAACTTTCTAACTACTTTGGTGTTGATTATTCTAAATGTGCTAAGAATACTGTAGGTATCTACTTATTCGTTGACGAAATGTCTAATGATTTATGTATAGGTGCTATTACTATTGATGATAGTGGACGTTACAGAATGAACGCTGTTGAAATGATTAGTACTAAAACCAAGGGTAGATAAAATATTAAGGATCCAATAAAGGATCCTTTTTATGTGTTGAGTTTTTTTAATTTTTGTGTTATAAATCTTTTAGGAGGAATTATGTTTGGAATTAGAGAATCTTTACTTAGAAGAAAGATAACTCTTCTTATAGATAAAAGGGAATTCTATGCTAAGAAGGTTACCATAGATAGTGATATATTAGATAATACTAATGATTTTGATTTTGATAGACTTGAGTCTATTTGGGATTCTAATAGTGAGAAGATTAAGGAACTTAATAAAGAGATTCTTGATGTTCTTAGAAAGATGATTAATCGTGGATATCAAGTCGATGATATTCTTAATAAACATATATTTATTAAACGTCTAGTATCTTATGAGGATGATTTGGATAGTAAATTAAATAGAAAATCATAATTTATAATGGTTAAATTATGATTTTTTCTTTTATTGTTGTCAAAAAGATGATATACTTTTAATGGTGATAATATGGACATTCAATTTAAGAACTTAGATGAACTTTATAGTAGAGTAAGACCTGCTCTTTACTCTAAAATAATGGAATTTAGAAGAAGAAAAATTGATTATATTAAAGAAGAAGATATTTGGAATTATCTTAGTATTTATGTATGGAAAAAAGCTGATAGTTTAGATTTAGCTTCTATGGTTAGCTCTATTATGGAAGTTAGAGAAGAAGATATAAAAGCTTATGTTCATGGATTACTTAGAGATCAAAATAGAGAATTAGAAAAAGAGGACGGTAATATTTTATGAAAAAAAACAAGATGTTATTTAGCATTATAGTATTAATTTTAATAGCTATTATAAGTGGTGCTTTTATTGTTCCACTTATTAAAAATGTTAGCTTTGGGCTTGATTTAAAAGGTGGCTTTGAAGTTTTATATCAAGTTAGTAATTTAGATGGTAAGGGTAGTGTTTCTAGCACTGACTTAAGTAGTACATATAAATCTATTCAAAATAGAATAGATACTTTAGGCGTGTCTGAACCTGAGATTATATTAGAGGGAGATAAAATTAGAGTTAAACTTCCTGGCGTTACTAATGAGGAAGCTGCTAGGGATAGACTTAGTACTCCTGCTGTATTAACTTTTAGAAATAATGAAAATGAAGAACTTATGAATTCTTCGATATTAGTTAGTGGTAAAGCTAAACCAACTTATGATGATAAAAGCATGGGTTATGTTGTAGCAATTGATATTAAAGATAATGATACTTTTTATAGAGTTACTAAAGATTTAAGCGAAAAAACTGGCGAAGAAAACAGAATGTTTATATGGCTTGATTTTGAAGAAGGAGTTGACAGTGCTACTAGTTTGTCTGAGTGCTCTTCTAATCCTAAATGTATTAGTGCTCCTGGTGTACCACAAGCATTTAGTGGAAACGTTGTTATTACTGGTTTAGCAGATGCTGAAGCGGCGCAAGAACTTGCTGATTTAATAAATAGTGGCTCTCTTCCAACAAAATTAACTGAAATAAGCACTAAGAGTGTAGATGCTTCATTTGGTAATGATACACTTAAGCTTATAGCAATAGCAGGTGTTATTACTTTTGTATTTATTTCTTTAATTTTAATTGTTTTCTATAGACTTAGTGGTGTAGTTAGCAGTGTTTGTTTACTTCTTTATATTACTCTTGTATTTACTATATTTAATTTAATTGATGGAGTGCTTACATTAACTGGTATTGCAGCTTTGATACTTGGAATAGGTATGGCTGTTGATTCTAATATAATTACTCTTGAGAAAATTAAAGAAGAAGTAAGTTCTGGCAAATCTTTAATTAAAGCATATAAAGAGGGTAACAAGCGTAGTTTAGTATCACTTTTAGATGCTAATATAACTACTTTTATTGCTTCTGTAGTTTTATTTGTTTTTGGAGAAAGCAGTGTTAAAGGTTTTGCTACAATGCTTATTATAACTATATTTGCTACTATGATATCTTGCGTATTAGTTAGTAGATTTATTATGAATAAGATTGTTGAATCTAAAAAGTTTGATGATAAAATTAATTCTTTACTTGGCAAAGTTAAGAGCACTAAGGAAAGAAATTACTTAAAAGTATCTAAATTTAATGTTTTATTTGTTCTTATTGTAAGTATTACTGGAGCTGTTTTAATACTAACTAAGGGCTTAGAATTAGGTATCGACTTTAGAGGTGGATCTAGTCTTACAGTTGTAGGAGATAATGTTGAGATTACTAAAATTGATGATGTTTTAAGTGATTATAGTGTTATTGAAAAAGAAAAAGTTTCTAATAATGAAGCTTATTATAAGATTAATGAAGTTTTAAATGAAAATGAAATGAAGTCTTTAAGAAATAGTTTTAGTGAAATAAATTATAAGAGTAATATATCTGTTATAAGTAATACTGTTAAGAAAGACTTAACTAAGAATGCTATTAAGGCTTTAATTATTGCAAGTGTTGCTATTTTGGTATATATAGGAATTAGATTTGCTTCTTCTTATGGTATTTCATCTATTATAGCTATTATTAGTGACTGTTTAGTTACACTTGGTATCTTTGCTATTTTTAGGATTGAAGTAAACTTTATATTTGTGGCAGGTATCTTAACTATTATTGGTTATTCTATTAATGATACTATTGTTGTATTTGATTTAGTTAGAGAGAACTATAAAAATCATAAGAAGAATACTAAAGAAGAATTAAGTAAAGTCGTTAATGAGAGTATTAGATTATCATTAAAGAGAAATATTTTAACAAGTGTTACTACATTAAGTGCTATTGTTATTCTTTTATGTATTGGTATCTCTAGTATCAAAGAATTTAACATTACAGTTTTAATTGGCCTTCTTGCTGGTACATTTAGTTCACTATTTATAGCTCCTTACATATGGATATTCCTTGAAAGTAGGAAAGATAATAGTAAACCAAAAGATGAAGAAGAAGATGGCCCTAAAGAAAAAATTATTAAAGGAATTAATGGATAATGAAGAGTAAAGAAGATTATTTTAATAAGCTTATAGAAAACATTAGTAGCTATATGTCTTATGAGAACGTAGAAGAAGTTAGAAGATATTATAATAGACTTGTTCTTATGTATAGTTCTTTAGATTTTAAAGAGGAGAAGATTATTCACCCTATTAGAGTTGCTATTATATTATCTGAGATAAAAATGGATTCTCTTACTATTGGGTGTGCTCTTATTCATGAAGCTATTAAAGATGATTTGATTGATAGTGAGAGTATTAAGAATGATTTTTCTGCTGATACTTTATCTATTCTTACTTCTATTTCTAAGCTTAATCAGTTTAAAAATTCTTTTAAGAATGAAGATAATGCTGATAGGGCTAGACGAATTGTGGTTAATTTAAGTGAAAATCCTATTAGTTTATTTATTAAATTAGCTGATAGACTTGATATATTAAGAAATATTAGTGAATTTCATATTATTGATGTTCTTGATTTTGTAAATGAAACTGAGGAAATATATATTCCAATAGCACATAGACTTGGTATTAAGATGATGAAGAGTGAAATGGAAGATATTTGTCTTAGACTTTCAGATCCTGAAGGATATAATGCTGTTGTAGAAAAGATAGATGCATCTAGAGAAGAATTATTAAATTCTTTATATAAGATGAGAGATGAAATTATAAAGATTCTTAATGAGCATGAGATTAACTATGAATTAACTTATAGAGTTAAAAGCGTTAGAGGTATTTATAATAAGCTTAAGTTAGGTAAAAAGTGGGAACAAATTTATGATTTACTTGGTCTTAGAGTATTAGTTGATAAAAAAGAAGAATGCTATTTAGTTATTGGATATATTCATTCTAAATTTAGACCTATTCCTAAGAGATTTAAAGACTTTATAGCTAATCCTAAAAATAATATGTACCAAAGCATACATACAACTGTTTTTGGTGTTGATTCAAGGCTTTATGAGATTCAAGTTAGAACTCATGAGATGGATGAAATTGCTGAGCATGGCGTTGCTTCTCACTGGAGCTATAAAGAACATACTGATGGTTCTAAAACTAATGAACTTGAAGAAAAGTTAGCACAGTTTAGAACTCTTATTGAACTTAATGATGTTCAAGATAACAGCGATTTCTTTAAAGATTTTAATAGTCATTTAACTAAAGAGTTTATATATGTTTTTACTCCTAAAGGAGATATAATTGAGCTTCCAATAGACGCTACTCCGATTGATTTTGCTTATAAAATTCACTCACAAGTAGGAGACGACGCTATTGGAGCGTTAGTAAATGGTAAGCTTGTTAGCCTTGATTATGCTCTTCAAGATGGAGATATAGTAGAACTAAAAGTTCAAAAAGGTAAAGGGCCTTCAAAGGCTTGGCTTAAATTTGTTAAAACTGACGGTGCTAAGTCTAGAATTAGAAGTTATTTTTATAAAAAAGATAAAGAAAAGACTTTATTAGCAGGTAAAGAAATCATTTCTTCTGAAATAAAGAAAAAACATTATAATCCAAGTGATTTATTATCAGATGATGTTACTGATAAACTTATTAAAGAATTAAAGGTTGATTCTTTTGATGATGTTTTAATAGGAATTAACTTACTTAAGTATACTCCTAATCAAATAGCTCAGCGTCTTATTGATATTTATGAGCCTAGAAAAGATGAAACTATTGATAAACTTCTTGATAATAAAGACATTATTAAAACTAAAGATCGTGGTAATGTTTTAGTTGCAGGTTATAGTGATATTTTAACTAGCTTAGCTAGTTGCTGTAATCCTGTACCTGGTGATGATATTGTTGGGTATGTAACTAAGGGAAATGGCGTTAAAATACATAGAAGAGACTGCAAAATGACTCAGGGTCTTTCAGATAGACTAATTGATGTTTCTTGGTCAAATGATTTGGCTGAAAGATTTACTACTATTGTTAAAGTATACATAGATTCTACTAATGATCATTTGGTTGATATTATTACTATAGCTACTAAGAATGATATTATTGTTTCTTCTATTAATAATAAAGGGTCTGTTAAAAATGAAGATATATATGAGTTTGTTTGCAAAGTTAAGAATAAAGAATTTTTGGAAAGATTTATAACTGAAATTAGTTCTTTGAGCTTTATTAGTAAGGTGGAAAGATAATGAGAGTAGTTATTCAAAGAAGTAAGAATAGTTCTGTTACAATTAATGGCAAAATAAATGGTGAGATTGACCACGGATTTGTTTTGCTTTCTTCTTTTTGTGATAATGATAATGAAACTATAGTAGATAAGATGATTGATAAAATAATTAATCTTAGAATATTTGAGGATGAAGAAGGAAAAATGAACTATTCTTTACTTGATGTTAAGGGAAGTATTTTGAATATTAGTCAGTTTACTTTATATGCTGATGTTTCTCACGGAAGAAGGCCTTCATTTGTTAATGCTGGTTCTCCTCAGATGGCTAGTAAATTATATGATTATATGAATAAAAAGTTAAGTGAAATTGGCATTAATACTCAAACTGGTATTTTTGGTGAAGACATGAAAGTAAGTATATATAATGACGGACCTGTTACTATTATTTTAGATAGTGATGAATTATTTAAATAAAACACTTGTTTTATATTTGAGAATGTATTAAAATTAAAGTAGGTGATAGAGATGCTAGATTTTATTGAAGGCATTATATGCGAGACAGAAAAAGATCATATTATTATTTCTACTAATGGTATTGGTTTTAGGGTGTTTACTCCTAATCCTTATGTTTTTAAGATTGAAGAGAAAACTAAAGTATATTTATATAATCATGTTAGGGAAGAAGAATATTCTTTATATGGTTTTAAAACTAAGGAAGAAAGAGAACTATTTTTAAAACTTATAGATGTTAAAGGCCTTGGGCCTAAAATTGCTCTTCCTATTTTGGCGGGCGGTAATGTAAATGGTATTGTTGATGCTATTGATAGAGAGAACATTTTATATTTACAAAAATTTCCTAAGGTTGGTGAAAAACTTGCTAGACAAATTATTCTTGATTTGAAGGGTAAACTTGTTTCTAAGGAAGATACCGGCGCAGTTAATACTGAACTTTTGGAAGTTCTTGAAAGTTTAGGCTATAAGAAAAGCGATGTTTCTAAAATTGTTAAGGAAGTAAAATCTGAAACAATTGAAGAGCAAGTTAAAGAAGCACTTAAATTATTAGTTAGATAACTAAATTATTATTTTGATGAAGGAGGCATAAAATGAACGAAAACTTAAATAGCAATTATAACGAAGCTGATTCTTTTGAAAAAACTATTAGGCCTACTACTTTTGATGAGTATATAGGACAAAGTGATGTTAAAGAGAACATTAAAGTTTTTACTAAAGCTGCTAAGATGAGAGAGACAAATCTTGATCATGTTCTTTTATATGGTCCTCCAGGGCTTGGAAAAACTACTCTTGCTAATATTATTGCTAATGAACTTGGTGTTAATATTAAAACTGCAAGTGGCCCTTCTATTGAAAAGAGTGGTGATTTGGCTGCACTTTTATCTACACTAGAGCCATACGATGTTCTATTTATTGATGAAATACATCGTATTCCTAAGTTTGTCGAAGAAATTCTTTATAGTGCTATGGAAGACTTTAAACTTGATATAATTGTTGGAAGTGATGGACAAAGTCGTTCTATTAATATAGATTTACCTCCTTTTACTTTAATAGGTGCTACAACTAGAGCAGGGGACTTATCTAGTCCTTTAAGAGATAGATTTGGTATTACTTGTAAGCTTAATTATTATACTGATGAAGAACTTACTATGATAGTTGAAAGAACTGCTAGAGTGCTAGATATTAGCATTGATAAAGATGCAGCTAAGATTATAGCTTCTAGAAGCAGAAAGACTCCTAGAATTGCTAATAGACTTCTTAAAAGAGTTAGTGACTTTGCATTAGTTGAAGGGCTAGCTGCTATTGATAAAGATATTGTAAATTCTTCATTAGATAGGCTTAAAGTAGACAAATATGGACTTGATCATACAGATATTGAATACTTAGAAAGTTTAATAGAAAGATTTAATGGTGGACCTGTTGGCATAGAAAGCATTGCTGCTTCTATTGGTGAAGAAGTAACTACAATTGAAGATGTTATTGAGCCTTTCTTACTTCAAGAAGGTTTTATTAAACGAACTGCAAGAGGTAGACAAGTAACTGATAAAACATATGAGTATTTAAATAAATAAAAAAACTGAATTATCTAAATAATTCAGTTTTAATTTTTTCTATATTCTTTTTCATTATGCTAAAGAAATCATCATTATTCTTTCTTTCTTCTTCACTTAATGTGTACATTGGGTCTATTTCTATTATTTCTAGCTTATTTTCTTCAATAAATGCTTTTGTATCATCATCTATTGCTTTATCCATTATTTTAAATACATATTTTATTTTACCTTGAGATATTAATTTTCTTGTATCATTTATTGTTTTAGCATAACTTTCGTTTTTAGTGTTTAATGTATGTACGTTTATGTTATATTTGCTTAAGAATAATAATGTATCATCTGCTATTAAAAGATTGTTATTAGAAGCATTCTTAGCCATCATTGTATATTCTACGTCAAGTTCACTAATCTTTATTTTTAATTCTTCATATAGGCTTTCAATCTTTTCTACATTATATATATTTTTTTCATAATCTTTTAGTGTGTTTTTAATATTTCTTGCTATCATTAAATAGTTTGAAGGATTAAGCCAAAGCTCTGATATATCTTTAGAGTAGGTAAGACCTCTTGTAGCATCTATTATATTTAGATTTGAATTACTATTTAGAAAATCTACTGCGTAATCTACTTCTTTTGTAAGCCCTGAGTAAACAAATATGTCTGAATTACTATATTTTTCTTTTTGTTTTTTAGTTAGAGTATATTCTTCTGTATTAGCTTCACTAGGATATATACTGTTTATTGAGGACATATCTTTGTATAAATAGCTTACCGCATATTCAAATGGGTAATATGTTGCATTAACTTTTACTTCTTTTTTAGAAGAACCTAGTTCACACCCGCTTATCAATAAAATTGATAGTAATATTATTAATACTTTTTTCATCTTTTCTCCTTTAAGGTACTAAATCTATTCCGCCTTTACTAAATGGGTTACATCTTAGAACTCTTTTAAAACCAAGCCATAGCCCTTTTAGAGAACCATACTTAAATATTGCTTGTTTAGTATATTCACTGCATGTTGGATAATATTTGCAATAATTATGTGTGGAAATATGTGTCTTTTGATATAGATTAATCATTTTAATTAATATATTCTTCATAATACCTCGGTTTAATTATACTAAATTATTAAGGAAAAATAAATATATTACTTTTATTTTACATACTGTTTAAAATTTGGTAGAATTATAGGTAGATAATAAGGGATGTGATTTAATTGAATAGAAAATTAATAGTAATAGTAGGTTCTTCAATTATAGCTATGTTGGTTTTAATGAGTTTATCATATGCATTTTTTACTGGCGGTATTAAAGGAGAAGACAGTAATTCTGCTATTATGTCTGGTAATTTAGATTTAAGAGTTTCAGATTCATCTATGAACATTACAAGTTTAGAACCAATTTATGATGATATGGCCAACAATTTTGCTTATAGTCATACTTTTTCTATTGAAAGAGGCGATAATGCTACTTTAAATGGCTGTTATAATGTATTTTTAGTTATCGATAAGATTGGTGTTAATTTAAGAAATAAGTATTTGAAGTATAGAATAACTGAAGGAAATAATACTGTAGATGGTACTTTTGATCCTAGTAATATCACTTATGTAGATGATGCTGGAGTTATTAAAGTATTTTCTAATCACGAACTATCTTCTTCATCTTCACTTCATTCATATAATCTTAAAATTTGGATTTCTTATAGTGATACTGATGATCAAAGCTTTATGCTTACTGGAACTGATGAAGATAGAACTATTAAGGCTCATATAGAGGCTAATGGATTTGTAGGCTCTTGCCCTGAAGCTAATTAAAACATCTAATAAGATGTTTTTTTATTTTCTGATGTTTGCTCCTATTATACCTCCGATAGTGCTACTAAGTATAAGAGAGGTATAGTATATAAGACTTTTTAGTGATATATTCTTTGTTAGAATTATTGATATTACTAATAGAGTTATAGCAAATAATGTTCCAAGAAGAAGTCCACTTATATATCCTGGTTTGTTAGAACTTCTTGAATAGTTTATTCCTTTAAGTAAGCACATCATCAATAAGAATATATAGCTAATTATGCTTATTATAGAGTAACTTACTTTGCTAAGCACTGATATTATTATTAGATATATAAATGTATATAGATACATTTTCATTATGTTTTTTGTCACAGTTTCACCTCATTTAATTATATTTATGTATAGAAAAATAATACCTAATACAATATATATTAGGTGATTATATGCATTTATGTAATATTATCTTTAAAACTGTATTCTTTTATTTTTTTATATTATTTATATATAGAATAATGGGAAAAAGAGAAATAGGTAAACTTTCTATTCAGGATTTAGCTGTTAGTTTGCTGATAATTGAGTTAATAGCAATTAGCATTGAAAATGATAATGATTCTTTAATTAATACTGTTTTGCCTATTCTTTTACTTACTGTTTTAGAGATATCTATGGCTTTTATTAGTTTAAAGTCTAATAGATTTAGAAACTTTGTTTTAGGAAAACCATCATTAATTATTAATAGGGGATCTATTAATTATAAAGAAATGATTAAACAACGCTACACACTTGATGATTTACTTTTAGAGCTTAGGATGAAAGGCATTAAAAGCATTGATGAAGTAGAGTATGCATCTTTAGAAAATAATGGTAAACTAAGTATTTTTAAATATGAAATTAATGATAGCATTCCGTATCCTTTGATATTAGATGGTGCTCTGCAGCACTATTCTTTAAAATGTCTAAATAAAGATGAGAAGTGGATTTATAACATTATTAGCAGTAATAATTATAAAGTTGAAGATATTTTTTATTGTTTTTATAGAAATGATAAAACTTATATTATTTTAAAGAAAGATATTATTTAAGTGCTTTTATAGTCTCTCTTAAGTAAAAATATGTTGAGAATACTATACTTACTGAAGTACTTATTATAAGCGAATTTATACCTTTATTAAGTATTGATAGGAATACTATTAAGAATAGCTTTATAATGCTTGACACTGTTACTATAATAAAGGCTTCTTTACTTTTATTCATAGCTTGAAGGCAATTTGATAGAGGGGTTTCTATAAAATATAGTAGAAAAAATGGCGCTAATGCTTTTATGTATTTTACTCCTTTTGTTGTTTTATATATTAAATTAAGAAAATACGCTGGATTTATTAATAATACTATTGTTGATATTAATCCTATTGTAAGTGAAAGAGCTACTATTTGTTTAATTCTTTTAGTGCACATTTTTTTATCTTTGATTTCATAGTATTTGGATATTTCAGGGACTAGTGAGGTAGATATACTTTGTGTAAAAAACTGAGGAAGAAGTAATAATGATACTGAGTATCCATTAATTACACCATATTCTCTTATTATGTAGCTTATATTAAATCCTTTTAAAGTTAGTATATTAGTTAATAATATGGGTTCAATAAAGTGTACTATTGAACCTATTATTTTGCTTGTTGTAGAGGGAAAAGAAATACTCATTACATTTTTAATTTCTTCTTTAACTGGTTTTAAGTCTTCTTTTTTAATTTTAATATGCTTTGGAAGAGCTAACATCATTACTATAATGCTTGATGTTTCTGATAAAATATTTACTAGCACTATAAGTGATAATGTACTTTCTATGCTTTTCTTTATGTATATAGGCACTAATATAGTAATAATTATTATTCTTACTATTTGTTCAACTATATTAGATAATATATAAGTACCCATTCTTTGCTTGCCCCAGTAGTATCCTTTTATAATTGATGAAAGACCAATAAATGGAAGAGTAAATCCAATTGATAATATTGGGTAATATGTTCTTGGTTCTTTTAATAATGCTATAGACAAAGGCTTACTTATTATAAATATGACTAATATTGATAGTAAGTTTAGAAGTAAAGAAACAGGTATAATAGATAACACTACTTTTTTAGCTCTTTTTGTTGAAGTTATTTTGCTTATTGCTACTGGAAAAGAAAAGGTTGCTATTGTCGAAAACAATGAAAAAGTGGGCATTACTAATGAATATACTGCTATTCCTTCTGTTCCTATTTTTCTAGTTATTATTATTTTTAATATAAAGCCTAAAAGTTTTGAAAGAAATCCTCCTGTTAAAAGCAATATTGTTCCTAGTAAAAATTTATTATTTTTAAGTTTATTAATCATAATAATTGTTATGTTATTTTGCCTGTTATTATTCTTTGTTTGTTGTTTTATTTTATTAATTTTAGTATAATACTTCATACATGAGAAATTGATTATTGCATTTTATTATTGTATAATTAAAGAGGTGATTATTATGTTACAAAAACAAAAAGGTACTTTAGACATTTATGGTACTGATGGTATTATTTATAAATATATTGAGAATACTATTGATTCTTTTATGAATCTTTATAATTATGAGTATATTAAAGTTCCAACTTTTGAAGCTACTGAACTTTTTTATAGGGGAATGGGAGAAACTACTGATGTAGTTAATAAAGAAACATATGACTTTGTAGATAAAGGTGATAGAAAGATTACTTTAAGACCTGAGTTTACTGCTGGTGTTGTTAGAAGCTACATTGAGAATAAACTTTATGTAGAAGGAATTAAGAAATATTATTATTTTGGTAGTGCTTTTAGATATGAAAGACCACAAAATGGAAGATTAAGAGAATTTACTCAAGCAGGAGTTGAAGTTTTTGGTGTTAGAAATCCAAAAGCTGATGCTGAAATTATATCTCTTGCTTATAATATATTATCTAGCCTTGGTATAACAGATTTAGTAGTAAAAATTAATAGTATAGGTGATAGTGAGAGTAGAAATAATTACAGTAATGCTATCAAGGATTACTTTAAAAATGATTATGATAATTTATGTGACATTTGTAAAGAAAGACTTGATAAAAATCCTCTTAGAATATTAGATTGTAAGTATGACAGTGAAAGAGACTTTGTTAAAAATGCTCCTAAGATTAAAGACTATTTAAATGAAGAATCTATTAAATATTTTGATGAAGTTAAGGAAGCTCTTGATTTAATTGGAATTCCTTATGTTGAAGAGGAAACTCTTGTAAGAGGGCTTGATTACTACACTGATACAGTATTTGAAATTGTAAGTAATATAGAAGAGCTTGGCAAAGCTAATACTGTTGCTGCTGGTGGAAGATATGATAATTTAATATCTTTACTTGATGGCCCTAGTACTCCTGGTGTTGGATTTGCTTTTGGAGTTGAAAGAATACTTATTCTTTTAAAGGAACTTGAAAGTTATATTCCTAAAGATAAACTAGATGTTTTCGTTATTAATATGGATGAAAGCGGTTTTGCTTTTCAAGTAATTGATGATTTAAGAGGTAGCGGTTTTTCTTGTGAAACTGATTATACAGGCAAAAACTTTAAGAATATTTGGAAAGTAGTAGATAAACTTGATCCTAGTTATATTCTTATAATTGGAGAAGATGAAGTTAAAGGCGGTTATATTACTGTTAAGAATAATGCTACTAAAGAAGAAACAAAAGTTAAATCTAGTGAATTAATTGATTATCTAGATATGAATTTATAATTATTCAGATAGGGGGATTAATATGAACTTTGAGAGTTTAGATGTTGCATTGCACTTAAAAAAAATTGAAAGTGAAAGAGGGGAATTATTTAAAGCTGATGGATTGCTTCATGGTAAGCTTATTCATAATAACGCGGTGTTTGTTGATAGTGAAACTGGTAGAGAATACGTACATGCTTCTGTGTCTTTTCCAGATGTAGATGATTACTTTATAGGATTAGAAAACTATGCTGATCTTTATTTAGCAATTGCTGCAGTAAATAGAAGCTATCTTAAATTTATTGGTGCTAAAAGGATTAGGAAATCTATTAAAGAAGATTTTCCAATTTCTCTTGAAGGGAAAAATGCTGATGAGATTTACGATGAACTAGCAACTAATGGTATGTACATTCTTCCTATTCTAGACTTTGATAGTTATTCAAGCGAAGACTTTTTAAGTATTTTAAAGAAAGTGAACTTAAATTCTCTTTATGATTTATCTGATGAAGCTTTAATTATTTTTACTCATTTAATAATTGGAGAAGATCTTATAAATAACTTTTTAGTAAGAGGAGAATGGTTAGATCTCCAATCAGTTCCTAAAGAGGATATTATTTCTTTCTTAAATAAGAATGGTATTGATAAGTTAGCTGATATGAGCGAATCTTACTTAAAAAGCTTATTCTTCATTAAATATCAAGTTGATGTTAACTCTGTATTTAAAGCTGCTTATGAAGTGTATGACAATAGCGTATTTTTCTATCTAGAAGGGGAAGAAGGAAGAAGTCTCGTTAACATGAACGTTGACGAGTATGAGCTTACTTTTGATACTCAAATTGATCATGTTTCAGTGAGTGATAATAATAATTATTTAGAATCTCTTCTTTACTCTAATCCAGACACACTAGAAGAGTATTATAGCTTATTAGATAGTATTGCTAATGAGAAACCTGTTTCTGAATCTAGTGATAATAAAGATATTAAGAAAATTAATGAAATCATTGATGAAGTTAAGAAAGACGTTTTATTTCAAGATGAAGCTGTAAAGCAGGCCGTTGTTGCTGTTTATTCTAACATATTTTTTGATAATCCAAAACTTAAGAAGAATATATTCCTTTTTGGTCCTAGTGGATGTGGTAAAACTTCTTTAGTTGAATCAATTTCAAGACAATTTAATTTACCTTATTCTAAAGTCGACATATCTGACTTCAGTGAGGCTGGATACGTTGGGAACTCTATTAATGATATTTTTCTTAGATTAATTAATAACTGTAATGGAGACGTTGAAAAAGCAGAAAGATCTATACTATTTTTAGATGAAATAGATAAAAAGGCTGGCGGTCAATCTGAGTCTGTCAATAAAAAAGGTGTTTTAAATTCTCTTTTATCTGTTTTGGAATCTGGCGTTGTAGATGTAAATGTTGGCCCTTATGGAAAAACTGTTGCTTTTGATACTAGACATTTAGTTATATTTTTAGCAGGTGCATTCTCTGATTTATATAATGATAAGAGCCATGTAATTAAAGGTTTTTCAGATCAAGAGAGTAATAATGATAATCAGTTATTAAGCGATGAAGATTTAATTATTAAAGCTGGCGTTCCTGCTGAGTTTGTTGGTAGAACTAGACCAGTAGTTCAAATGAAGAAACTTTCTACTGATCAATATATTTATATTCTTAAACATGGAAGACAAAGTTTAATAAATCAATATATTAGTGAGTTTAAATCTAGGGGAGTAGAGTTTGTTGTTCCTGACAAGTTATACGAAAATCTTGCTAGTAAGATGACTTCTAATTTATTTGGCGCTAGAAAAATGAATCAAATATTAGATAAAGTATTATGTGATGTGCTTTTAAATTACTTTGAAAATGTTGAAAATGTAGATAGAATTGAGCTTGGAGAAGATATCATTGATAATAATTCTAGTTATAAATTAGTTTTTAAGAAAGGAGAATAATATGAATAAAGATTTTCTTAATTATATTGAAAAAATGAAGAATTCAATTATTCAATGTTTATTTATAGGTAGAGGCTTAACTGCTGCTAAGTTAAAAATAGCTCTTAGTCAGGATGGTGCTGAAATACTTTCTATGCTTAAAAGTTTAGTTGAAGATGGATTTGTAGAGAAATGTGATATTGATGGTAAAACTGAGTATTATTTAACGAAGAATGGCGTTTTTAGATATGCTTATAATTATAATCCTGATCTTATTAATAAGTCTTATGATATATTTAGAGAGTATGATGTAGATATGAGCTATGTAGATCTGTTTTTAGCTAATAAGTTTTACTATATGTATTTAAATGATGAAGAGTTCTGTTTTGATAATATAGTTGATGAGTTTAATGATTTTGCTATTGATAATGGGTATATAACTCATAGGTTAAAAAAACAGTAGACTTTTATAAACTGTAATGCTATAATTATTTTACCAAGGTGAGTGATTCAATAAACCGACAAATAAGTAATTAGGGGAACTAATAGATGGAGGGTGTTGAAGACCTACGATTATTGTAGGGATCCTAAACTCCGTTTTGTGTTCTACCACCTCGCTGTAGCGAGTTTTATTTACACGAGCCTTGGTTTTATTTTGGAGGAATTTCTATGAATTTAGATAGATTTGAATCTTTGATTGGCAAGGAAAAGCTAGATATTGTTTCTAATATTAGAGTACTTATTGTCGGTATTGGTGGGGTAGGAGGATATGCTCTTGAATCCCTTGTTAGATGTGGTGTTAAAAATATAACTATAGTTGATTATGACATAATTGATTCTTCTAATCTTAATAGGCAAATTATTAGTAATCTAAATAATATTGGTAGTTATAAAGTAGATGAAGCTATTAAAAGATACAAAAATATTAATAATGATATTAATCTAGTTGGTTTAAAATTAAGAATAGATGAAGAGAGTATAAAGCAAATTAACTTTGAAGAGTATGATTTTATAGTTGATGCTTGTGACGACGTTAAAGCTAAAACTCTTATTATAAATAATGCTTTAGAATCTAATAAGACTATTATAAGTTCTATGGGCACTGCAAAGAAGCTTGATCCTTCTAAGATATATTTAACTACTTTAAATAAGACTGAGTATGATCCTTTAGCTAAAAAGATGAGGGGACTTATTGATAGGAAATCTCAAAATAAAGTTAATGTAGTTACATCTAGTGAGCAGCCAGTTAAATCTGATAAACTTTGTTCATGTAGTTTTGTTCCAGGTGTTGCTGGACTTATGATTACTAGTTTTATAATTAATAATATAATAAAATAAGAGATGATTATTTTTCATCTCTTATTTTTTGGTTGTACATATATAGTTCTTGTTCGTATTTGTTATCTCCTGGTCTATAGTATACACTTTCTTTTATATTGTCAGGTAAATACTGTTGCTTAACATAATGATTCTTGTAGTTATGTGGGTATTTGTAGTTTGGAGAAGTTGTTCTTATGTGTTCCGGAACTCTTCCTGGATTATTTTTATTTAAATCATTTATTGCAGCAGTGTATGTTTGCTCGACTGTGTTACTTTTTGGTGATAGAGCCATTTCTATTACCACTTGAGTTAGTGGCTTATATAGCTCTGGGATTCCCAATCTTTCTGCAGAACTAATTGCTGTTAGCACTTTAGTTTGAAGGGATGGATTAGCTAGTCCTATGTCTTCGTAGGCTATTACTAGCATTCTTCTATATAGTATATCTAATTCTCCTGTATCTATTAATCTTACTAAGTAATGTACTGCTGCGTTTACGTCTGATCCTCTTATTGATTTTTGAAATGCACTAATTAAGTCGTAATAGCCATCTTCATTTTTATCTGAAAAGTAGTTTGCTTTATTGTTTATTGTTTGTATATCTTCTATTTTAAATGTTTTACCAAATGAATTATAGCAGAACTCTATTAGATTGTAAGCATATCTTAAGTCTCCGCCAGATAAGTGTGCTATGAATCTATATACATCATCCTTAATTTTTATATCTGAATAGACTTCTTTTACTCTTTTAAGGGCATTATATATATCATCTTCAGATAGTTCTTTTAATTCTAATAGCTGACATCTACTTCTTATGGCAGGGTTAACACTGTGATATGGATTTGATGAAGTTAAACCTATTAGAGTTATTTTACCACTTTCGATATACGATAATAGCAAATCTTGTTTATCTTTATTCATTCTATGTATTTCATCTACTATTAATACTAGATCATCATACATTTTAGATTCTTCAAATACTATTTCAAAGTCTTTTTTTGAGTTTATTGTAGCATTTAATAGTCTATAATGGCATTTTAAATCTTTTACTAGTGCTAGGGCGATAGTTGTTTTACCTATGCCACTTTTACCATGCAATATTATATTAAATATCTTATTGTTCTTTATAAGATTATTAAAGATTTTATTTTCTCCTACTAAGTGTTTTTGTCCTATTACTTCTTTAATAGTTTTAGGTCTTAATTTTTCTGCCAATGTTTCCATTATATTTCACCTAATTTAATTTTACCAAAAAGAGTAGGGCTTATCAATATTTTTAACAAACAAATGTCTTTATTTGCGTTTTTGTCTATTTATTTTTTTATTTTTTTGCTATAATAGTGTAGGGTAATAGGATATGGTAGATGATTATATTTTATTTTTAAAAACAGAAAAGAAGCTTAGTGAAAATACTATTTCTTCGTATGTTTTGGATTTAAATAATTTTCTAAACTACATTAAAAAAGATTTACTTAGTGTTAGTTCTAGTGATATATCTAATTATATAAGTTTTTTACATGAAAGTATGGACGCTAGAAGTATCAATAGACATTTATCTTCTATTAATGGCTTTTATTTATATCTTTTAGAAGAAGGTAAGATAAATGCTAATCCTATGGAAGATATTAGTGCTTTAAAAACTAATAAGAAGCTTCCTAAGTATTTAACTGTTGAAGAAGTAGATCAACTGCTTAATATTCCACTTGTTACTCATTTTGATTATAGAAACAAGGCTATGATGGAGCTTATGTACTCTAGTGGACTTAGAGTTAGTGAGCTTGTTAATTTAGATTATAGCAGTGTTGATTTTGAAAACAGCGTATTAAAAATTTATGGTAAAGGGAAAAAAGAAAGAATAGTTCCTCTTGGAGAATATGCATCGTATTATTTAAAAAAGTATTTAGAAGAACATCGTTCATTCTTAGTTAAGAAAGGATCTGTTTGTGATAAGCTTTTTTTGAATAATCATGGTAAAGCTATTAGTAGATTTGGCTTTTCATTTATTCTTAATGATATTAAAGAAAAAAGCAATATTAATAAGGATATAACTCCTCATACTCTAAGGCATTCATTTGCAACTCATCTTCTTGAAGGTGGTGCTGATTTAAGAAGTATTCAAGAAATGCTAGGGCATGAGAATATATCTACTACTAATATTTATACTTATGTTGCTAATGATATTCTTAAAAGAAATTATGATGAATATCATCCAAGGGCTAAAAAGGAGGATTAATTGTGTTTAAAAGAGTATTTTTAATTGTTATGGACAGTTTGGGTGTAGGAGAGGCTAAAGATGCAGAAAAGTATGATGATAAAGGCTCTAATACTCTTAAACATGCTTTAGAAGGTGAAAATTATAATTTACCTTTATTTGAGAAGTTAGGGCTTATCTCACTAGTAGATAATAAGGTTGAGGCAAAATGTGGCTATTATGGCAAACTAGAGCCTTCTAATCTTGCTAAGGATACATTAAATGGACACTATGAAATGATGGGTACCATTTTTGATAAACCTTTTATGACTTATCCCGATGGATTCCCTCTTGTCTTAATTAGTGAGATTCAGCGTGTTACAGGAAGGACTGTAATTGGTAATAAAGCTGCTTCTGGTACTGAAATTATTAAAGAATTAGGACAAGAGCATATTAAAACTGGTTCAATAATTGTTTATACTAGTGAAGACTCTGTACTTCAAATAGCTGCTCATGAAGAAGTTATTCCGGTAGATGAGTTATATGATATTTGTGAAAAGGTATCAAAGCTTATATTTAATGATACTTATAAAATTGCTAGAGTAATAGCTAGACCGTTTGTGGGAGAGTATCCTAATTATACTAGAACTGCTAGCAGAAAGGATTTCACACAGGAGCCTCCTAGAAATTATATGGAGCTTTTATATGAAAATGGACTAGATGTTATAGCTTTAGGTAAGATTAAGGATATATTTGCTGATAAAAACATGACTAGCGCTCTTAAGACTAAGAACAATCTAGATGGATTAATTAAGCTTACAGATGTTGCTAAAAGTGATTTTAGAGGACTATGTTTCCTTAATTTGAATGATTTTGATACATTATATGGTCATAGAAGAGATAAGATAGGATATAAGAATTGCATTGAAGAATTAGATCATAATCTATATCCATTCTTCTGCCAACTTAAGGATGATGATTTAGTTATATTTACTGCTGATCATGGTAATGATCCTACATATAAAGGTACTGATCATACTAGAGAGAATGTGCCTTTAATATGTTATTCAAAAGGATTTAAATATAGAGGCGCTCTTCCTAATGGTAAAACTTTTGCTAATATTGGCGCTACTATTATTGAAAACTTTGGTATTAATAATGATTTAGGAGTAGGGGAAAGTTTTCTAAAGTATTTAAAATAAAAAGAAGAGATATTCTCTTCTTTTTTAATTATTGCTATTTCTTGAACTGTTTTTAGTGCTTCTTGCACTTCTTTTGCAATTGCTTCTTGAACTGTTTTTAGATGCTTTTGAAGCTCTTTTATTACTTCTTTCCATAACAATACCTCCTATCTGTAATTATTATGTATTAATTTATATATATAATTCATCATTTAGGCATACAATATTTACCATTTAATATACTTTATTATGAGTAATGCATTGGTTTCAATTATTATATCTTCTATAGCTGGTTTTGGTACTTTAATTGGATCTCTTATACTTTTTATTGATTTTAAGGATAGGGAAGGGGTTAGTGCTTTATTTTTATCATTTAGTGCTTTTAGCATTTCTTTTCTTACCCTACTTGAATTATTACCACAGGTTAGCTATTTCTTTTATATTAGATATAATCTATTAATTAGTTCAGTTTTAATTATTATATCTTTAATTATAGGTAATATTGTAATTAGATTGTTTGAGAAAATAAGCCCCCTACTTTCAAATGATGGATTATATAGAGTAGGGGTCATTAGTGCAATTTGCTTAACTATTCATAACTTTCCAGAAGGTATTGCTACATTTATTAGTTCATATAATGATTTAAGATCTGGTTTAAGGCTTTCTCTAGCGATTTTAATGCATAATATACCTGAAGGCATTATTATCAGTTCATCTCTTGGACAAGCAAAGTCTGTGAGACGAAGTGGGGTGATATATTGCCTTATATGTTCTATTTCAGAGCCTCTGGGAGCGATTTGTGCTTATACACTATTTAGGGGATATTTAAATGAATTAATGTTAAATATAGTATTATTAATAGTATCTGGATTAATGATAGGATTAGTTATTAATGAATTAATTCCTCAGATAATTATATATAATAATAAAAAGAATAGCATTATTGGTGCTATAGTAGGTAGTTTAACTGCAATATTAAGCTTAATTCTACTATAATTTTTGCTATTCTTTCAACTTCGTATAATATATATTATGTTAAGTTCTATTAATTAAAAGAAAAGTAATCTTTATGATTACTCCCCTTTCTTATCTCCCATAATAACTTTTCTTGATTGTATTTCAGCAATCTTAGCTATTACTTCTTGTGCATTTTCTGTAGTTATTTTGTCATATCCAAGTTCTCTTAATGCTTGAATCTTTTCTATAGTTATTTTTTCTGTTCTAGATAGAACTTCTTCTTTATTATTCTCTATCTCTTTTACAAATCTTTCGTGAGCTGATATTAGCTTACTCTTTTGTGCTCCACCATTGTTATATAGATTCATTGCAGTAAATACTATACTTTCTAATATGAACTGTGCAGTTTCATCAAACTTAAATTCCATAGGATCACTAAATCCTGTAGTTTTTGATAAATATGCAAGTATATATTTAATTTCAGGTATACTATCAATTGATTGCAAAGCATGATATAAATATAAGAATTCATAGTATGTATCTTTATTTTTTTCTTCAGTAAATTTTTCTTTTATTAAATTAATTAAATCATTTACAAGTACTTGTTCATCTTTCTGTAAATCTTTTAGATTGAAATAAGTATCTTGACTTGATGAAGACTTAATTGATTGATTTAATCTAGCTTCTACATTTTCTAAATATTCAGCGTTTACTTTTACGTTTTTGATTGTGTCATCATCACCATTTTCAATATCTAGTAATTTAAATAGTTGAATTTTCTTTTCCTTAGGCCATTTATTTAGGCTTTCTAGCTCTAGATAGTTATATATCATTTGTCTAGATACTCCTAAATATTTTGCTAATTTTACCTTAGATATTCCTAATTCCTGTAATAAATTGTTAAGATTTTCCATCCCTACTACACTCTCCCTTATCTTACAATATCATTTTACAATGCTTTACATTGATATGTCAAGTGTAAATTAAAGGTAAATTAAAAAAGCAATACTATTAAGCATTACTTTTTAGTCTTTTAGTTGGCTCTACTATTGTTTCATAGTCTTGTTTTGCCACTCCTAATATATATCTTACTATGTTTATTTTTTTGTTTTCTATTGTTTCAATTAAATGATATAATAGCTTGAATTTTCTTTGAGATATTAATTGGAGTAACATTCTTTCTTTATCATCTTTAGAAAGTTTTATTGTTCTTTTATTAAGCATTATTTTTGCTGCTTCATAACATGAATTATTTATCGCATAATTAATAAAGTTTTCCCCTGCTACATATGCTGAATCAAATCTTTCATTTGGATCAAAGTCCTCATTTTCAATTATTTCTTGTAATTTTGATATGTCCTTTCTGCCAATTAGTTTTCTAACTTCTTTGCACATTTTTGAATTATCTTTGCAAGTGCAGGAGTACAGTAATTCTTCTGAGTTTCGTTTATACTCCCTCATTTTTTGTGTCATTTTTATCCTTTCATAAGCTTATTATTTATAATATATAAGTTATAAATACCAAAGCTTTTTGCCCCCTTTTCTAACTTCTTTTATTATTCCTCCACCTATTACTTGTTCTCCTAAATAGATAACACAAGCTTGACCTGGTGTAACAGCCTTTTCGCTATTATATTTTACAATTAAATTTGTTTCGTCTAGATATTCTATTTGTACTTGTACATCTTTAGCTCTATATCTAAATTTACAACTTGCGAATGTTGGATGTTTGCTACTTATGAAGTTCATTTGTTCAATTAGAGCTTCATCACTTTCTAAGTATTTATTATCATCACCAAAGGCTACATATAGTATATTCTTTTCAGTGTCCTTGCCACATACATAGTGCCTATCTGGATAGCCAGATATTCCTACATTTTTTCTTTGGCCTATTGTATAATTCATTAAGCCTTTATGTTTACCAATTACTTTCATTGTATCAATATCTACGATATCTCCTTCTTTACCTTTTAAGTAATTGGATACAAATTCTTGATAGTGTCTTTCTCCAATGAAACATATTCCTGTAGAATCTTTCTTTTCAGCTACTGGAAGAGATGCTTCTTTAGCTATTTTTCTTACTTCTTCTTTAGTTAAGCGCCCTACTGGGAATAATACATCTTTAAATTCTTCTGGTTTAACTTGAGATAAAAAGTAAGTTTGATCTTTGTTTGAATCTACTCCTCTTAATAGTCTATTACCTTCTATTCTTGCATAGTGACCAGTTGCTACCTTTTCAGCACCTAGCTTATATGCTTCTTTTTTAAATAAATCAAATTTTATATATTTATTACACATTATATCTGGATTTGGTGTTCTTCCTTTTTTTAATTCATCTAGAAAGTATGAAAACACACTATCCCAATATTCTTTTATAAAGTCTACTCTATATAATGGTATTCCTATATGATCGCACACTTTTTTTGCGTCTATATAGTCTTGCTCTTGAGGACATATTCCATCAGTTATACCCTCTTTATCGTTGTTTATATTTGAGTCCCAATTTTTCATGAATAAGCCAATTACTTCGTATCCTTCTTTGTCTAGTAAATATGCAGATACTGCTGAGTCTACGCCGCCACTCATTCCTACTACTACTTTCATGGAATACCTCCTTTTTGCCTAAACATTATAACATTTTTTATATTATTTGTCTATATTTTAGAGATTAAAAATGTACTTATTAAAGTACTTATTAATATTACTGTTGATACTGCTATAGAAAATATTACAAATAATAATGATATTCTTTTGAAATATAGTCTTATATCTAGACTTTTTCTATTTTTTATTAGCATTATTAAGTTATTAGTAAATTTAAGTGATATTGTTGTGTAAATAATCATTATGGCTATTAATAATATCTCTTTTGGAAGCAATATTAATAAGTATTTTATTGATTTTAATCTATAAGTGTATATTAGTGAGGATACTAAAAAGCCTATTTTAATTCCTTTATAGAAAGTAATTAGAAGAGCTAGTGGGGATAAAGGAATTACTACTGAAAATACTGTTATTAGTGCTATGCTAAGAGTGTTTCTTGTTATTTCACTTAATATATTATTGATCTTGATATCACTTATATATGAGCTTATATTTGCCGTAAGATTTATCTTGTCTACCTTTGATATTATAAAAATGTATATTAGTCCAAATATTACTCCTATTAATGCTGATGTTAATGCTGGGATTATTTCTTTTTTGTTTACTATATTTTTCATGTTATATTATATTTTATAGTTTAAAAATTATGAAAAATAGTTTATAATTACTATAGGTGAATTTATGAAAAAGAAAACAAAAACACTAATACTTAGAGTATTAGTGTGGGCAGCATTAATTTTAATAGTACTTTTCTTCGTTGGAGGAGGAATACTTCAAATATTAGGAAGATAAAATCTTCCTTTTTTTGTTATATTAAGCTTAGAGATACTTGTTTCTTTTCTAAGTCTATTTTATCTACGGTGCATTTAATTATGTCTCCTACATTTACTATTTCTGATGCATCTTTTACGAAGTTTTTACTCATTTTAGATATATGAATTAGCGCATCATTCTTTAGTCCAATATCTACGAAAGCACCAAAAGAGGCAACGTTTCTTACTGTTCCTTCTAGTTTCATTCCTACAGTAAGATCTTCTATCTTTAGTATATCACTTTTAAGTAGTGGCATTTCTAGATAATCTCTTGGGTCTAGTCCAGGAGATTTAAGTTCTTTTATTATATCTTCTACTAAATATATATTTATATTTGTATTTTTACTTATTTCTTCCTTATTTGCTTTTTCTAGTGTTTCTTTAAACTCTTTACTTTGTATATCTTTTATGTCTAATTTTAAGTAGTTTAATAAAGCTATTGCATCTTTATAGTTATCTGGGTGGACTGATGTGTTATCTAGCTGATTAGAGCTTTCTGGCACTCTTAAAAATCCTATGCATTGTTCATATACTTTAGGTGTTATGCTTTTTAGACTTTTTAGAGATTCTCTGTTTTCAAATTTATTTTTTTCTTTGTATGAAATTATTTCATCTACTGCTTTTTTAGTTAAACCACTTATGTATTTTAATATACTTTTAGATGCAGTATTTACGTTTACACCAACTTCGTTTACGCAGCTCATTACTGTGTAGTCTAGCGCTTCTGCTAGATCTTTTTGGTTAACATCATATTGGTATTCTCCTACTCCTATACTTTTTGCATCTATTTTAACTAATTCTGATAGTGGGTCTTCTACTCTTCTTGCTATTGATACAGCACTTCTTTTTTCTACTGTTAAATCCGGGAATTCCTCGATTGCTAGTTTACTTGCTGAGTAGATTGATGCTCCTGCTTCACTTGTTATTATGTATTTTACATCTAATCCTTTTATTACTTCACTTACGAAGCTTTCGCTTTCTCTTGATGCTGTTCCGTTTCCAATGGATATTAGTTTTACATTGTACTTATCTATTAATCTTCTTAGCTCTTTTGCTGCTCCTACTTTATCATTTACTGGTTCGTTAGGGTATATTACAGATATCTCAAGAAGTGCTCCTGTTTCACTTACTACGGCTAGTTTACATCCTGTTCTAAAAGCTGGGTCAAAGCCCATTACAACTCTTCCTTTGATAGGTCTAGTAAGTAGTAGTGATGATAAGTTTTTAGAGAATGTTTCTATGGCTTTTACATCTGCTTTTTCTTTTATTTCAGCTCTTATTTCTCTTTCTATTGATGGAAGAATTAATCTTTTTAGAGAGTCTTTTATTGCATTTCTTACGATTTCTACTACAAATGATTCTTTATTTCTAATTACTTTTTCTTCTAAATAATTAATTATTTCTTTTTCATCATAATCTAAACTAACAGTTATTACTTTTTCACTTTCTGCTCGGTTTATTGCTAGGCATCTATAATGTTTTAAATATTTGGTTTGCTCACTGAAATCATAGTACATTTCATAAGTTTTATTTTCGTCTACTGCATCTTTCTTCTTTTTAGTTTTTATGAAACTATTATTATATATAAATGATCTTATCCATTTTCTATAATATGCATTGTCACTTATCCATTCACTTATTATATAGCCTGCATTTTCCACTGCTTTTTCTACTGGCATATTATAATTGCTTGCTAAAGATTCAATAGTGCCGTTTACTGGGAAAGACATTATCTTTTTAGCAAGTGGCTCTAGTCCTAGTTTAATTGCTTCTGATGCTTTAGTTTTTTTCTTTTCTTTATATGGCAAATACAAGTCTTCTACTTCTACCATTTTTGTTTTAGACATTATCTCGTTTTTTAATTCATCTGTTAGAAGTCCTTTTTCATCAATTAAAGCAATTATTGCTTCTTTTCTTTCTTCTAGTTTTATATTTCTTTGATATTCATCGCTGATTAGTTTTATTTCTTCTTCATTTAAACTATCAGTTACTTCTTTTCTATACCTTGCTATGAATGGTATAGTGCACCCTTCACTTAGTAGTTTTAGAGCGCTTTTAATTCTTTTTTCACTTATATTAGTTTCTTGTTCTAAATATTTAATTATTCTGTCATTCATTTTATTACCTCTTATACATTATATAATATGAGAAACATAAAATAAAGACCAAGTGTTATTCTTGGTCTATCTTTCGCTTAATGCTAAATGAAGTGTATTTTTTTCTAATGATATAGAAGCTTCTAAATTACTTCTATCTATCATTGAAATCTTCATTAGATATTTTCCTAAGTAAATTAGGTATTCTATATCTTCATTCTTAATATGCTTTCTTGCTGTTGGATATTTATCAAATACAGCTGATAACATTACTCCTTCACTAATTGAACTTTGAATAAAGAATTTTTCTTCTTCATTAAGATTATTTACTTTTTTACAAAGTTCTAAGTATATTTGCCATGCTTGTAAGAAAGCTGATATCTTATCTATTTTTTTCATTTTATTCCTTCTTTCGGATGTATATATTATCATATATAAGTTTTATTATCAATCTTTTTCTCCTTCTTCAAGCATTGTTTTGATATATATTGCGTATCCTTTTTCTACATCATCTACTACTACATGCGTTACTGCTCCTATTATTTTATTATCTTGTACAATTGGGCTTCCACTCATTCCTCTTATTATACCGCCTGCTCTTTCTAATAGCTTTTTATCCGTTATTTTAAATGAAATTGACTTGTTAGTTTTAATTAGATCTTTATTTTTAGACGTTATTTCTATTTCATATTTTTCTACATTATTATCTATTTGAGTGTACATGAATGCTTTTCCTTTTTTAATATCATCAAATTCCATTATTTCTAATTCTTGTCTTTTTGAAGTGTCATTGTTATATATTCCATATATACCTTTATTTGTATTTTTATTTATTGATCCTATTTGGTTATATAACTCTACTCTTGCATTTTTATTTCCTACTATTCCGTTTTCACTTTTTTCAATAGTTTCTATTGTGGCATTTAATAAATTTCCTTCATTTATTTTCAAGGCGCTTGTGCTTTCCTCTGCTTCTACTTGATGGCCAAGTGATCCATATATTTTTGTTTTTGGGTCTATATAAGTCATTGTGCCAATTCCAAGAACTGTATCTTTTACATATATTCCTGTTTTATATATGCCTTCTTCTTTGAATATTTTTAACGTTGTTTTATGTTCTTTATTATTTCTATTTATTAATAAATTCAACTCATTTGTATTTGTATTTTCTAAAACTCTTGTTATATCTTCAATTTTATTTACTTCTTTACCATTTATTTCTATTATTATATCTCCAATTTGTAAATTGTCTTTTGCCATGTATTGTCCATTTATTTTATAAAAACCTACTACAATTAATCCCTTTGTTTCTATTTCTATACCGATAGTTTCTCCTCCAAGAGCAATTTTGTTTGAATATGCAACTAGATTTAGTGGCATTAATAGAAGGAGTAAACTTAGTAGTACTTTTTTCATATAAATCGCCTCATTTATATTGTTTACTTTTTATTAAAAATAAAACTACCAATTATTGATTGGTAGTTTTTGTTATTCTTCTACTTTAAAATCTTTTGTTTTACCATTTTCTTCTACTATTTTATTTACTGTTTTGGTAGCTTTTTCAAGTTTTTCAGAGCAGAATTTAACTAATTCATTAGCTTCTTCATATTTTTTTACCATGTCGTCTAGCGCTACTTCGCCACTTTCTAATTCTCTTATTATTTCTTCTAGTTTTAATAGTGATTCTTCAAAGTTTCTTTCTTTCATTTTAATACCTCCTTAACTTCACCTATTATTTGTGCATTTTTAAGTCTAGTAGTTATTTTATCTCCTGGTTTTACTTTAGATGCATCTTTTAGTATCTTTCCATCTATTAATGTAATAGAATAGCCTTTTTCTAATAGATTTTCAGGATTTAATAAATCGATTTTTAGTTTATATTTATCAAGAATGTTCTTTTTTCTTTCTAAATATATTTTAGAAGAAGCTTCTAGTTTTTCTTTTAAGTTCTCAAATCTTTTAGTTTCTTTTTCTATTCTAGATGGAAGAGTGTATCCTAGTTTATCAATTAGTACATCTAATTTTTGCTCATACTTATTAAACATGTTTGATGGATTTGTTATAATGTCTTTTTCTTTTATTTTTCTTATTGTTTCTTTATGAGAGTTCAATTTACTATTTAAAACACTCATTATTCTTCCTTTATAATCTTTTAAATACTTTAATATTTCATCTTTTGACGGTACTACTAGCTCAGCTGCAGCTGTTGGAGTTGGTGCACGTAAATCACTTACAAAATCACTTATAGTGTAATCTATTTCGTGTCCTACTGCTGATACTATAGGCTTGTTTCTTTTAGCTATAGTTCTTGCAACAATCTCTTCATTAAAAGCCCATAAATCTTCAATTGATCCTCCACCTCTTCCAAGGATTATTACTTCTACATCACTATTGTATGCCATTTCAAGCATTCTGCAGATATTTTCTTTAGCTCCGTCACCCTGTACTAAACTTGGAAACAAAGTTATTTCACATAGCGGGAATCTTCTGTTAATCGTACTTATAATATCTTTTACTGCAGCACCTGTAGGTGCAGTTATGACTCCTACTTTTTTTGGTATTCTTGGTAGTTTTAATTTTTTATCTTGATCAAATAAGCCTTCATCAGATAATTTCCTTTTTAATTTTTCAAATAATACATAAAGCTGGCCTATTCCATCTTGTTTCATAGATACAGCTGTTATCTGGTAGTTTCCACCTGATACAAATACACTTATTTTTCCTTTTATTAGAACTTCCATTCCATCTTTAGGTTCAAAGTCTAAATTGTAATTCTTGTAGTTAAACATTACTACGTTTATTTTAGATTCATTATCTTTTATACTGAAGTATAAGTGACCTCTTGTATGTACTTTTAGATTACTTATTTCTCCTCTTACACTTATGTATGATAAAAAAGAGTCTTTTTCAAGGACTGTTTTTATATATTCATTTACATCTGTTACTGATAGATATAAATCATTATTCATTAGATACCTCTTTATCTAATATTTCATCTAGTACTGCATTTAACATTTTTGTTACTTTTTCATCTGAGAATTTTTTAGATAATTCTATACCTTCATTTATACTTACTATATGAGGTGTGTTTGTAAATAAAAGCTCATAAGCACTTAATCTGAATATTGCTTGGTCTATGTTTCCTAGTCTTTCTACTGTCCAGTCTATCATGTATTTATTTAGTACTTTATTAAGTACTTCTTCTTCTGATAGTACTCCATTTACAATATCTCTTACAAATGCATTTCCTTCTTTATCATTTTCTTTAATTACATCTTCTACATTATATTTTATTTTGTCTTTTCTATAGATATATATTTGATATAGAGAAGTCATTATTCTTTCTCTTAATTCGCTTCTTGTTACTTTCATTTAAATCACCTTCTTTAACATTATAACATAAAAAAATGTAGTTTTATACTACATTTCTTTTTTTAATATATTATCTTTTTTAATATGCATACCTATTGGATCTAAATCGCCTGTTTCAGTTTCAATTAATTCTCTATCTTCTATATTTTTAGGTAGTTCTTGAAGTATATATATTGATTCTTGATGGTCTTCTTCTTTGTTGTTAAAATAGTATCTTACAAGGTCTACACTTTCGTCTGATAGTTCGATTAGTCTCATTATTTTGTCTTCTCTCATTGGATAACCATATTTATTTTCAAATATTACAGATATTATATAGTTCAGTCTCTTTTTCTCAGGAGAATACTTATCTTCAAAGTCCCACTTTCCAAGTAATAAATTATGAAATTCTTCGTACATATCCGCGCTTATATAGTCTTTTAATTCTTCATATAGTCTTTGCTCGTTTCCAAAAAAAGTTAAGTCAAATATTGCTTCTTTTGATACTAGTTCTAGTATCTTTCTTAGATATTTTACATCACTTTTATATGACTCGACTATACCACAGAAGAAGAATTCTTTTGATATAAGTTCGGCAGTTGTTTCACATATAAATGATCTGTTTTCTCGTACTTTGTAGTTTTGAAGAGTATGCATGAATTCATGCGCTAATGTTTGTTTTTCAGTATATGTTAAATTTTGATTATTATAGTCTTTTAAATATATTATGCCAGGTTTCATACTTTCTGCAAAGCCTTCTGATATTTCATAATTTACATGGTTTTTATCATATCCTAGTATTTCTAAATTTTCAAGAGCAAAGTTTGGTATAAATGGATCTACATCATTTTCTTCGTATCTTTCAAAATAATAGTCCATAAATGGATCATTCTTAAGAACTTCTTTGCAGTCTTCTTTTATATTTGCTTTATTTATATAGTTTATCATTTTTTCTTTATTCAATTCTTCTTTAGATTTATCACTTAGAAAATAAGCAACCGATGTCCTTGATATTTTACTTATTCTACTTTTATCATCTGCTACACTAGTTTTAATTCCTACGTAACCACCAAATCCTATTGCTGATAATGCCATAATTGCAGCTGCTGTATATGCAGCTAAATTTACTATTTTAATCTTCTTATTTTTTACTCTTATTCTTTTTTCGTATTCAGTTTCAAACATAATTATCCCCCTTAAACTGTTAAAATTATACCATATATAGTACAAAAAAGCAAACTAGATATTTTTTAGTTTGCTTATTGCTTCTTTAAATGTAGATACTTCTATTAATTTAATATCATATTTATTATTTTCTATCAACTTTCTTGCTTCTTCGTAGTTTTCTCCTGATGGAACTAGGAATACATCACATCCTGATTTTACTGCTCCTTTTAGTTTATATTTAATTCCTGCGATTTGTCCGATGTTTCCATTATAGTCAATAGTGCCAGTTCCAGCTATTTTCTTTCCTTTTGTTATGTCTTCTTCTATTAACTTATTATATAGAGATAATGTCGTCATTAGTCCTGCTGATGAACCACTTTCACTCTTTTTAAATTTAAATATTATATTTTTATCATTTTCTATTTTTAATTTTTCTTTTATATATAGTCCTATTATTTTTTCACCATTTTCTTCAATTATCTTGGCTGTTTTAGTGCTTTTCTTCTTATTATTTGTTACTTCGATTATTACTTCATCACCGACATTAACGTTTTTAAGGACAGCTGTTATATCTTCTTTAGACATTATCTTTTGGCCATTTATGTTTTCAAGCTCATCAGCTACTTCAAGATTTGTGTTTGCTTCTTTAAATACATAATATACTACTATTTTTTTATCTTTTTCTTCATATTTTATGTTGGCTTCTTCTAAGGCATTTTTAACTGCATATTCGTTTGCTGTTTCAAGGTCTATTTTTCCTCTTTCTAGCTCATCTATAATTGTTTCTCCTTCTAGCCTTACATCAGAAGCTTTTACTAAATCCCATGATGGTATTATTTTTGATAGCATGGTTGTTAAAATAGTTCCTTCATAGGCTCTTACATATGTTAAATTTATTGATCCTTTAGATGAGTACTCATTTTCTACTGATATTATCTTATCTATATTTTTTACCTTGCCCCAAGTATAAACTTCGTAGTTTAATGGGTATAGACTTATTATAGATAAAAATAATACTATTATTATGTCAATTAATATATTCTTTTTATTTTCTTTGATTGCACTTATTATTTTATTATACATTTCATACCTCAGTAATATTATAGCATATAGGAGAAGATATTATGAGAAGAATATTTAGTTATTTATTATTTACTTTACTTCTTTTTATATTTATTTTTAATAATAAAATTGTCATAAATTCAGTTGTAAATTCGTTTAATATATTTTATAGGTCGATACTATTTAACATTTATCCTTTTATTGTTCTTTCTGATATGCTTGTAAATTATGGGTATTTTAATATATTTAAGAACGTACATCTAAGAAGCTTTAATCTTTTAGTGATGAGCGTATTATGTCCGATTCCGTCTAATGCTTTAGTTATTGGTAACCTTTATAGAAAAGAGCTTATTAATAAAGTAGATGCAATAAGTCTTTTATCATTTAGTTCATTTCCTAATGTTATATATGTTATATATTTTATTGGAAAAGTAGTTTTTAATAGTTATTTTTATGGTTTTTTATTATATTTTTCAATATTTATTTCAAATATTATTATGTATATTATAAATTATAAAAATCTTCCTTTCTTAAATATTAGTAATAAAACTATAAGTTTTAACTTAGCACTTAAGAAATCTCTTATTGATAATTTTAATAATATGATTATTATTTTTGGGTCAATTTCATTATTTAATCTTCTTATTGATATTATTTATCATTATACAAACATTAATCAATTATTTTTAGCTATTTTAAACGGATTTTTAGAGCTTTCTAGTGCTTTTTATAAGCTTTCTAGTATAAATGCTTCACTTTTGTTTAAAATGGCGTTTTCGTCCTTTATTTTGGGATTTGGTTCACTAAGTGTTTTAATGCAGCAGTTGTCTGTCTTAGATATTAAAGAAATAGATTCACGTAAGATAATAAAAAACAAGATATTTGTTGGAATTATTTCTTCCTTAATATCTTGTTTAATATATTACTTTATCAATTCGTTTTAATTATGTATGGGCTAGAAGTAGTTCCATTACCACTAGACACTTCAGCATTTGCCTTAAGAGATATTACTGGTCTTAGCATCATTTCATCATCAACGTTTGTTTCATATATGTATGAGTCATCCTCTACAAAGAAAACTCTGGCGTTTTCGTCGGTAAAGCTGGATGGTGACATAGTCCACCAGTTTTCGTATCCTTCATGTTGATACCAGCAATTCCAGCATCCGTCTTCATTGTATATGCCGCCCATGAATGCTAATTCGTCAACTGTTATTAGACCTATAGGATAAGTTAAAACCGGGTAAATTCCACCACTTGATGGCTTTGCATAGTATGAATCTATATCTTTATTATAACTATCCTTATAACTTTCTAAATAATTTCCTGTTATACTTTCTCCACAACTGTATGATGGGTATTTGTGATCAATTAATCTTATATATGGACCATATTTAATTTGTGCTTGCGAATTTGGCATCCATATTGTAGATGATTCAACAGTTCTATCACCACAAAAGAATGCTTCTGGGTCCAAATAATCGGCATAGTCTATTAAGCCTCCTGTTCTATACCAATTATCTATTATTTTTTTTGCATTGCTTGAATAATATGCTCCATGTTGTTCATCTTGATCAAACATATACCCTACAAATTCTGCACTTCCATTAGATGTATTGAAAAAATTACCAGATTCACTACAATCGTTTATATCACCACAATTAAACGCGGGTGTTTCTTCTATAAATGCACTGTTTGTGTTATTTGGAATTGTTGTTGCACTCGTTCCGTAGCCTGAAAATAAAAGCCTTGTTCCTCCACCTTCATATGGAGTATTAGTCCTTATAATCCTCCAATAGTAGTAATTGCCCATATTATCATCACCAAATATTACCCAGTTGTTATTTATATTTCCAGCATAATAATATACATCTTTTCTCCCACTTGTTCTGTTAGTTTTATATATTACGTTTTCTGCTTCTTCTTCAAAATTTGTAGTGAAGTCTGTCCTAGTTGAAACAGTTTTATTCTTTCTTATCTCACTTACTAGGTATTTAGCGCTTTTCTTTTCAAGTATTAATTCTATATCATATCTTCTTTTATCTGATTGTTTTACTCTTATTATGTATAGTGCTGCTTTATTGTCTAATTCTAATTCATATTGATTATTTTCTTCACTTCTTCTGGTAAATATCATTTTATTTGTTGTTTTATTTGTGTAGATTAGTTTTGTACCATTTTCTTCAATCTTTATATTTCTTTTCTCTCCGTTTTGGAAATTAATATCACAAGAATTTTCTGTGCAAGTAACAGTTTCTACTTTTCCTGTGTCTACAACATCAGCATTTATTGATGCAGAGATTATTTGCTTATCAAGCTCTAGAGCTGTATCTGCTGCTACTCCATCCTCATTATTTCTTATTAAACTAATAAAGTTTATTACAAATATTATTATTACTGATAAGAGAGCTACACTTACACTTACTTCTACTAATGTAAATCCATTTTTCTTCTTCATGAGTGCCTCCTATATATCCAGTGATGCATAGTAATTATGATCTCTATATTTATAATTAACTATTATCATTCTTTTAAACAATTCTTCATCTCTTCCCATTGCATTTCCTCTTGATGTTTCTATAGTTTTTAAGTAATCCTTTAAAGTGTTAGGAAAATTTCCTCCGCTTACATTTCCTATTTTTTCTAAATTTATATATATTTTATCTACATCTAAATCTTCAAGTAAAGATGCACAGTTACTATCCATGTATTCTGCACAATTAGATGTGTCCATAGATATATAGCTTACTCCTGGTTTATCTAAAGATTCTAGATTTATCCTTTTTCTTATTATATTAGTTTTATAAATATCACTTATATTATCGTAGTATTCTCTTTTATCTATATTAGATGTTATATTTTGATATGACAAAAAGACTGATAACAATACTGTTACTAGCACCATAAGAACTGTTATAGTTTCTATAAATACAAATCCCTTTTTCATATCTTTTTCCTTTCTATTTAGTCAAACCAACACTTTGCTTTCCCATCAACGCTTAAGTCACAAATTATACTTGTTGATGGATCAACTGATGTTGCTGATCCGCTATTATAAATATACATATATGCAGAATTTACACCGCAGGATATATTAGTTGTACTATTAGTACATGTAATGTTTGTCGTTTGGAGCGATGATTCGAGAAGTGCACGATACTTTGTAAGTGTTGTTTGAGCATTCGTATCCCAATAATTATTTTTAATACATGCTATTTTTCCATTATTTGATATACATATCTCATGCCCGTTAGCAGTACCATTTTCTACAGTAGTTCTAATAAAGCCTCCTCTATTTGATACCCCTAATTCTTCCATCGAATTAGAAGCATTATTTGGCATTGTAGTTGGCGTAAAAGTCGTATTAACTACGGTATTTGCATTCCAATAAACGTATGTTGGCTGTGGAGCTGGTTCATCTCCGTTTACTAAAAAGTCTTGATATTTTTCGTTTAGTTTTGTTTTAGATGTATCTATTAATTTATTACTAAATTTATTTTTATTTATATAAGATGCTAAAAAAGATGCCATTAGCACTAAGAACACTATTAAAAAGCTATATACTACTGCCATTGATATAAATCCCTTTTTCATATCTTCCACCTACTATAGTAAATTATAACATAAAAAGCATTTAGTATGGTAGCCTAAATGCATTTTTTTAATAAAATATTATAGAGGTGTTTTATGAATAAGATATATGAACTAATTAATTTATATAAGAGTGATAAGAAATTGTTTGGTTTAATAACAGTGCTTGTAAATGCTTGTCTAATAATATGGCAAAGTATATTCGTTTTGATTGTTCCTTCAAGAGGCAATATACTTATTCTTTTTATATTAATAGGTGCATTAGTATTTCAACTAGTTAAGAACCCCTGATTTTATAATCTTATTTATTTCATTTTGATACTTTAGTGCTTCTTTAATAACTCTAATATTATCTATTTCACTTTTATTTAATTTTATTCTTATGGGTATTTCTATAAGAGATTTTAAGAGAAGTTTTTCACTGCTGCTTAGCTCTATTTCATTAAGATATGTTTTAGTAAATGAAAGTATATCTATATTTTTATAATCATTTTCTATCAGTTTATATATATCAAGTACTGGACTATCTACTATATATTTTTCCCATGATAATAAGTATATTTTATCGGATTTAATTGTATTTTCTAATTTTAAATTATTATTTAATATACATATTCTTTCTGTTTCATTTTCTTTAACAGAGTTATACCATTTATTTATGTCTTTTTCAGATTGCTCGAGTGAAAGATAAAATAACGAATAATTTCTAGATAGTAGATAATTACTAGGAGAAGGATATACTTCCTCCTCTGCCTTTAATATAAGTGTATTATATTCTTCTTTTACTTTATCTATATAAGATATAATGTTTTCATGAGCGTCTTTATATTTCTTTTTACTTATCTTTTTATTTTGACTAGTATTATTATGGAGTCTAGCTACTATTGAAGCATACTCTACTACATCTATTTCTTCGGAGTCTGCTACAATATACTTGTAGGAAGTAATATCATCCTTGTCTTCTATTATAACTGGGTGATTATTTACTTCCTTTTTATCTAATATATTAAATAATCTTCCTAGATCTTTTTCTTTCTTTTTTAATACATATTCATTGTTTATTATTTTTGCTTTGCCTATTAATTTTATATTATTCATCTATTTCTAACGGCAAGATTAATTTTTCATTTTCATTTAAAGTTAAATTCTTATTGTACTCTTCTATTGTACTTATAGATACATTATATTTAATAGATATGCTTTCAAGAGTATCTTCTTTTTTTACAACATATATTTTATATTTTGAGTACTCTTCATCTGTTAATTCATCTACTTCTTTAATTTCTTGAATAGGTTTTTCATCTTCTTTATTATATTCATCTTCTATAATGCCTATTGGCATTTTACTATCCTCCTTTTTATCATAATCTAAATTTATTTCTATTTCTAGATGTAATGTTTCATTTTTCATTATGTAGTTTAAGTCTGTTATACTTAAGTCTATACTTTCTTTTTTAATGTCATCTGATAGCGCTATTTGAAATGGTAGTTTATACATGAATACTTCATCATTTATAGACGAAGGTGTTATCTTGTAAGTACCATTAACATTGAATGAGCCATCTATTACATCTTCTTCTATTTTATATTCAGGTGTTACTTCTATGTTTGTTATTTCACTTGCTATGCTTTTTAGAGTACAGTCTTTTTTGAATAATACTTTTTGATTCATAATAAAACACTCCTTTCTAATGAATTATATTTAGGAGTGTTTATTTTATTACTTATTTAAATAATTCTTCATACATTTCTTTATAGTTTTTAATAAATTTAAATTTTAATTTATCTTTTATTTCATTTGGAAGATCATCTATGTCTTGCTTATTTTGAATAGATATATAAATTGTCTTTATATTATTTTTAATTGCACTTAGACATTTTTCTCTTAGTCCTCCGACTGGCAATACATCACCTAGAAGAGTTATTTCTCCAGTTCCACTTATTGTTTCTTTTACTTCTTTATTTAATAAGTGACTAAGAAGCGCAGTTGTTATCATTATTCCTGCAGATGGTCCATCTTTAGGTACTGCCCCTTCTCTAAAGTTTATATGAATTGTTTTATTTAAACTGCTTTTATCTATTTTAAATTCTTTTATGTTTGTTTTAATATAGCCTAAAGCTACTTCGATACTTTCTTTAAGCGTATCACCTAAATGACCACTTGTTATAAATTTATTTTCTCCTTCATAAGAAGTGACTTCTATTTCAAGTACTTCTCCTCCATATGCAGTATAAGCTAGTCCTAGTACATATCCTGTTGCTTTTGATTTATTTCTCTCATCTTTGTATATAGGGCTTTTTAAGTAAGAATATAAGTCTTCTTTTCTTATAACTTCTTTCTTAAGTTTTTTGTCTTCTAGTCTATATTTAGTTATAACTTTTTTTATTATTCTATTTATTAGTCTGTCTAGGTTTCTTACACCGCTTTCTTTTGTGTAATCATCTATAAGTGATTTTATTGTTTCTTCTTCAAAAATTATTTGATCTTCTTTTAATTTAGCATTTTTTAAGTTGTTTTTGATTAAGTAATTTGTTGCTATTGCTTCTTTTTCATAATCTAAATATGAATTAAGATTAATTACATCTAATCTATCTAGTAAAACCCTAGGTATTTCATTTATATCATTAGCAGTTAGTATAAATAATACTTTACTTAGATCTATTGGTTCTTCTATATAATTATCTGTAAATGTTTTACTTTGATTAGGATCTAGTAAGTCTAGAAGTACTCCAGTAGGGTCTCCTTTATAGTCAGAGTGCATCTTATCTACTTCATCTAGTAATATTACAGGGTTAGTGCTTTCTGTTTTTATTAATGTGCTTATTATTTTTCCTGGTTCACTTCCTAGATAAGTTCTTCTATGGCCAGTTAATTCATTAGGATCGTTTAATCCTCCTAAAGATATTTTAGCAAACTTTCTTTTTAGAGCATTTGCAATTGATGAAGCTAAAGTGGTTTTTCCTACACCTGGAGGGCCAATTAAACATATTACTTCATTTGATGAGTTTTCATTATTTAATTTTAATGAAACATTTTCTAGAATTCTTGTTTTTACTTCATCAAGTCCATAATGGCTTTCATTTAGTTTTTCTTCAACTTTTTTTAGAGATGTCTCATCTTTAGTTGTCTTATTAAATGGAATGCTAAGCAATGTTTCTATATACGTTCTTATTACTGATAGTTCTGGGCTACTTTCTAGGGTATTCTCATATTTTCTTAATTCATCTAATACTCTTTTTTTGATGTTTTCTGGCACGTCTTTTTCATTTATTTTTTCATTTATTTCTAATATAAAATCTTCTTTTGCATTGGTTTCACCAATTTCTTTTTTTATGATATTTATTTTTTCTTTCAATATCATTTCTTTTTGCATGTTGTCTAAGTTTACTCTTAGTTTTTCATCAATTCTGTTTTCAATATTTAATACTTCTAATTCTATACTTATTTCTTCAATGAGTTTTTTTGCTCTTATGATTTTGTTATGCTCTAGCATGAAAAATGTTTTCTTTTCATGAGAAAGTGGTAAGAATGAAGCAATTACGTCTGTAAGTGTTTCTAAATTATCTATCGTTTTTATTTGATTAATTATCGAATTTGAAATATTAGGATTTACTGATATATAGTATTCTAAATCATTTATAAGTTTTCTAGTTAAAGCTATTTCTTCTGCTTCTATAGTTATTAATTTAGGAAAGTCTACTGCAGATGCAAGTAAAATATTTTCATATATATCATCATTATAATATCTTAGTATTCTTTGTCTATTTATTCCACTTAAAATTATTCTTACATTTTTATTTGGAAGATCTATTCTACTTGTTATTTTTGCTTTGACAGCAACCATTGGTAAATCTGCACTGTCAGGTGATTCTTCAAGAGTATCTACTGGTGAAACTATTAATACTTCATCAGCATAGTTATCCCTTGCTATATCTATTATTTTTTTTGTTATATCATTATTTAATTCTATTCTTGCTTCTGATAATGGAAGGAGTACTAGTCCCTTAAGAATTATTACAGGTAAGTCATTTTTTGTCATGCCAATTCACCTTCCTATGGCTCTTTATTATAATACATTTAATTAATATGTCTAGTAAAAAAATAAGAAAAAAAATATTTTTTTCTTATTTGTACTTTATTAAATATTATTCATTAAAATTTAATAAAAATGATTCAAATCCTCTATACTTATCTATTTGTCCAGTTTTAATTTTTGTATCTAATTCATATAGTAAATGAAGTAGTTTATATGCTCTTTCTTTATTAATAGTTTTAGAGTATTTTCTTGCAAGAGTTATTCTATAAGGGTGCTCTTTTAATTTAGTTGATATATCTTTTTCACTTAATCCTTCTTCTAGTAATATATTAGTGCTTAGTATTAGTCTTATTTGACTTGAAATAAGGGCTATTAAGGCTATTGGTTCTTCATTATTATCTTTTAACTCTTTATATGTTTTAAATAGTTTCTCTTTATTGTTATTTGCTATTGCATCAGTTAAATCAAATACTAGATTGTCTTTGCTATATGATACTACTATTTTATCAATATCATCTATTGTTATTGTTTTATTTTCTTCCTTGTATATTAATAACTTTTCTAATTCATTTTTAAGTAGTATTGTATTGGTATTAATCTTTAATGATAATAAATTAAGAGCATCTTTTTCTATTTGATAGCCTTTTTCTTTTAAGTATTTTAATGAATAGTTTTCTATTTCTTTTTCATCAATTATATTAAATTCAATAAATTTTGTTTTTTCTCTTAAAAGCTTGGTTACTTTCTTTCTTTCATCTAGTTTAGTAATTATTTTTAAGAATAAAGTTGTTTCTTCATTTGGATTATCTATATACTTTATAAATAAATCATCTTCTAGTTTATTAATAGCTTCTGTGGAAGATATATATAGAACTATATATTTTTTACTTCCAAATAAATCCATGTAATTACAGTCATTTATTGCTTCTGATAATTCACTTTCATCTAAATCATATGTAACTTTATTAGATTCAGTTTCTTTTACTTTCTCGTCAATAAATTCATCAATATCTTTAAAGTTTTCTCCATATAAAGTATATATCATTTTTATTCCTTTCTAGATTAGTTTTATTTCATATATATTATCATCTAATAGATAATTTGATTCAGATGATTCAACATAATCATTTATTATTATATTCTTAAAATTAATATTAAGCGGCATTATTAACTCTCGAAGATTTGTATATCTTCTTGTTTTTAATACTTCACATACATTTTTATATCTTATAGATACATATATAAAATCTCTTTCAATGCTGTTTTTTAATTTGTAGTATATATCGAGTACATTATAAAGATTCATTTTAGTTTCTGTATTTGATTTAAATATAATATCTATTTTAGGATATGTTCCCATGTAGTTAAATAAGAATTCGTAAGTTTCATAGTCTTCTTTATTCATAAGAATACTTACTTTCATATTGTCATATGTTTGGTCAATTAGATTTATTGTTTCTAGTATTTCCCTTACATATTCTTTTAGTATATATCTATCTCTTATATCATAATCATTTTTATGACTTATTTCTATTTCTAATTCATTAGTGTCAAGTTTTACTGCATCTTTTATAGTGCTTTTACTTAGCTTATATATGTCTTTTACAGATACATTTATTTTTTTTCTTTTATCTTTGTAGTTATTTTCTATGACTAAAGTTTCTTTTAGTCCATTAATTGTCATTATCTTTGCAAAAGCAGCAGCTTTTCCTGATACTGGGCTTACTTTAGAAGGCACTACTTCATCATTTTTATATACTACGTCGTTTTCTAAAGTAACTTCTTCTCTTGAACTAATTGGAATATAAACAAAATCTGGGGTTTGATATTCTTTTAAGTCTTTAATTGTTAATTTTTTCATGTTATCTCCTATAATTCTTCTAAATATTTCTTTAAGTTAATTGCTACTTCTTCTGGAAGAATTTCTTTTAATTCTTCAATAGAAGAAAGTTTCATATTTTTAACACTACCGAATCTTTTTAGTAGTTCTTTTCTTCTTACTTCTCCAATTCCATCAATATTATTTAATACACTTTCAATTGAGCCTTTACTTCTAATTTGTCTATGATAGTTAATAGTAAATCTATGTACTTCATCACTTATTCTTGTTAGAAGATAAAATACATCACTTTTCTTATCTATTTTTACTTCCTCTAAATTAGCATTTATTAAACTCTTTAATGTGTGCTTATCATCTTTTTCTAGACCACATACATTTATATTTAATCCTAGACTATTTAATACTTCTTTTGCTGCGTTTACGACGTTTATTCCTCCATCTAGTAAGATTAAATCTGGAAGAGTTGTTTTATTTAATAATGCCTTTTGATAGCGTCTATATAATACTTCTTTCATAGAGGCAACATCGTTATTTTGATCAGTGCTTATTTTAAACTTTCTATAGTCTTTTTTAGATGGCACTCCATCAATAAATACTACCATAGCACTTACTGTATATGTTCCAAATAAATGAGCATTATCAAATGATTCTATTCTTGTTAAATTTTCTATATTTAATAGTTTACCTAGTTCTTTTGATGCATTAAAGTTTCTTTCATTATCTTTGTATAATAGTTCTTTATTGTTTTCATAGTTAATGCTTGCATTTGTTTTAGCTAGATCAAATAAATGCTTTTTAGCCCCTTTTTGAACACTTATTACTTTTGCATCTATTATAGTGCTTAAAAGTTCATTATCTAAATTAGAAGGCACAATTACTTCTTTAGGCATTATATTCTTTTTAGTATAGAAATTAGCTATGTAGTACTCCATTGTTTCTTTTTCATCATCTATAAGAGGAAATATGTTCTTTTTATCTCCAAGTAGTTTTCCATTTCTTATAAAGAATACACATATACTAATATATCCATCTTTTACTATGTAGTTAAATATATCTCTATTAACTCCATCGTTTAATTCTACTTTTTGTTTTTCAAATACTACCTTTATGTAATCTAGTTCATTCTTTAGTTCTAGCGCTACTTCATAGTTTAGGTTGTCTGAGTTTAGTTTTATTTTTTCATTGATCTTATTTATTAATATTTCATCATGTCCGTTTAGTATATCTATGATTTCTTTTCTCATTGAACTTGTATCTAAATTCTTATGAATACAGTAACCTAGACATTCACCTATATGATAGTATAAGCATTCCTTTTTAGGCATCTTATCACATTTTTTAAGGGGATATAGTCTATTTATAAGGTTTACTAATCTTTTAGCCGCATATCCATTGGGATAAGGCCCGAATAGAAGTTTATTCTTTTTATTAACGTTTACTTCTCTTTTAACTATTAATGACGGAATGTCCTCGTTAATAAATTCTATATATGGATATGATTTATCATCTCTTAATAATATGTTGTAGTGTGGATCATGTTTTTTTATTAGGTTTATTTCTAAGATAAAAGCTTCTAACTCACTTGATGTTACAATATATTCAAAATCAGCAATTTCACTTACTAATAGTTTTGTTTTTCCTTCGTGAGTCCTATTAAAATAACTATTTAATCTGTTTTTAAGTTTCTTTGCTTTACCTACATAGATTATAGTCCCTTCCTTATTCTTCATAAGGTAGCATCCAGGTAAGCTAGGTACAAGAGCTAGTTTTTCTTTTATCATAATCAACACCTAATATTATTTTACACTAAAAAACCTCTTATTACTAGAGATAAGAGGTTTAATTATTGTATTAATAACTTGAACTAGGCACATTAGTGCTTGGATTCGTTATGCCTTGATTAATTGTTCCAGAGTTATTTATTCCTGAACCAGTTCCTGGATTAATTACACTTGAACCAGTACCTGGATTAGATGTGCCTGAGCCAATTCCTGGAAAAGTTGATCCTGAATCTCCTCCAACACATTTAAGTGATCCATTTGGTAGAATTACGCATTCTTGGTCGGTATCACTTCCTGAACCAGTGCCAGGTAATGTTGACCCTGAATCATTTGAGTCACCTATACTACCAGTGCTACCTCCAATACAAGACGCACCGCCGTTTTCATCTACAATGCAAGTATCTACTCCGCCGTCACGGCAACTGATTTTTCCTGAAGTTCTTAAAGTACATTGAACACCTGCTTTGTATTCTATAATGCATTGATTACTGTTTGGATTAGCGGTGCACGCAGTATTATCTTTGGCAAAATAACAAGTGTAATCACCGTCTGAATCTTCTTCGCATAAATTTGCAGTTTTTGATAGTGATCCTTCCATCACTCTTTTTAGTGCTTCTTTTGAAGTGTTACTTACTAAGCAGAAATTCTTTTCTCCCCAGTTTAAGCAAACTTGGTGGCCTGTTACTACTCCTGCCGTTATTTTTGATTTTATATAAACAAAAGGAGTATCCATTGTATCTTCAAATCCAATTAGGAATGGATCAGATACTGTTGTTGTTGGCATTTCATTTGATGCATAAGATTTTGGCATTTTTATTGGAGCACCGTTTGGTAGTGAAGAAGAAATTGCTTCAAGTTCATTTTGTGGCACGCTCCAGTATCTATAAGTGATATTTCCATCTCCTGATGTGCCACCATCTGCTCTTTCGTCTCCTTCATTATCTATGTTTTCCTCATTACTAGCTACGTGAGTAGTTGTGTCATAAGGAGTACCTCCTACACATGTACAGTTTGTTTCAGATGTACAAGTTAAACTTGATTCTTTCATTAATCTTGTTTTATCTATAACTGCATTTGAATTATTGTTTGCATAACAAAATTCGTTATTTGATACAACTGTGTATGAAATCTTTCCTAAGTGGTTAATTTCTACATAATATTTGTAACCATTATCTTGCATTTTAAGTTTTGTACAACTGTCTGATGTGTTACAAAAAACATTATTAGTTGTACCTTCTGCTAGGTCTAAACTATATTGATCAATTGCTGATCTATTAATAACATCGAATTGCTTTTCGAATGTATTTGCCTTACCCTCTGAATATATCTTAATTACGTTAGGAACAATTGCTAACATTAAGATGCCTACTATTGCAATTACTGCAATTATTTCAACTAATGTGAAACCTTTTTTCTTCATATAATCCTCTACTTTCCTTTACTATTTTATAATTATACTGTATTTTTTGTCAACTATAAATTAAAAAAAGATTAATTCTCTTTGGAATTAATCTCTTCTATTATTCTTTCTATTTTTTGACCATATTCGATTGAATCATCATATATAAATTTAAGTTCAGGAACTGTTCTTAGATCTAATCTTTTTGCTAGTTCACTTCTAAAATATCCTGCAGCATTATTCATGTCTCTTAGTACTTTATCTCTTTTATAATCATCTAGTGTTGTGAAGTATACTTTAGCAAAGCTTAAATCATTTGATACATTAGCACTTGTTATTGTTACATTTTTTAAATCTTCATCTTTTACTTCAGTTAAAAGTAGCATACTTATTTCTTTAACTAGGTCTGAAGAAACTCTTTCGCCTTTTAGTTTCATTATTTCTTCACTTCTTTCATTTCATAAGTTTCAACTATGTCACCTTGTTTTATATCCATATAGTTTTCAAGTGTTAAACCACAGTCAAAACCAGATTTTACTTCTTTTGCTTCATTCTTTTCTCTTTGAAGTGTTGCTACTTTTGTTTCAACAATAACTACGCCATCTCTTATGAGTCTTGCTAAAGAACCTACTTTAATTGTACCATTTGTAACATGTACACCTGCGATGTTTCCTACTTTAGAGAATTTAAATATCTGTCTTATTTCTGCTTCGCCTGTTACTACTTCTTCATATTCTGGATCTAGCATACCTTTCATAGCAGCTTCTATTTCTTCAACAACTTTATAAATTATATTATATAGTCTTATTTCTACATTGTAGTTTTTAGCTGTCTCTTTTACTTCTTTAGATGGTACTACATTGAATCCAATTACTATAGCATTTGATGCACTTGCAAGTACTATATCACTTTCAGATATTGCTCCTACACCACTTCTTACTATAGATACTTTTACTCCATCTACGTTTATTTTTTCTAAAGCATTTTTAACGGCTTCTTCAGATCCTTTTACATCAGTTTTAAGAACTATATTTATTTCTTTAAATCCTTCAGATACACGATTAAATAAATCGTCTAGGCTTATTGCTTTCTTTATGAATTTCTTTTTCTTTTCATTTTCTTTTCTTTTTTCTGCTACTGCTTTTGCTTCTTTTTCTGATTCAAAAGCCATAAATTTATCACCAGCTACTGGTACAGATGATAGTCCTGTTACTTCTACTGGAGTTGCAGGTAATGCTTCAATTAGTTCAACAGAGTTAGAGTTAGTTAATGTTCTAACTTTTCCATATGCTGTTCCAACTACTATAGGGTCTCCTAGTCTTAGTGTACCATTATCAATTAATAGAGTGGCAACTGCACCTTTTGCTTTATCAAGTTTAGCTTCAATTACTGTTCCTACTGCATATCTATTAGGATTAGCTCTTAGATTTTGCATTTCTGCTAAAGCTACTATGTTTTCAAGTAGTAAGCTTACACCTTCACCTGTATGAGCACTTAGCTTAACAAATATAGTGTCTCCACCCCATTCTTCTGGAGTTAGTCCAAGTTCACTCATTTCACTCATTATTTTATCTATGTTTCCAATTCCTTTATCAATTTTATTAATTGCTACTATAATTGGAACACCAGCACTTTTAGCATGATCTATTGCTTCTCTTGTTTGAGGCATTATTCCATCATCAGCAGCAACTATGATAACTACTATATCAGTTACTTTGGCTCCTCTTGCTCTCATTTCTGTAAATGCAGCGTGTCCTGGAGTATCTATAAATGTAATTAGTTTTCCATTTATTTCAACTTGATATGCACCAATTGCTTGAGTTATTCCTCCTGCTTCACCAGAAACTACGTGAGTATGTCTAATATAGTCTAATAGTGATGTTTTACCATGGTCGACATGTCCCATTATAGTTACGATTGGAGCTCTTTCTTTTAAGTCTTTTTCATCATCAATTATTTCATATTCTTCAAAGTTAGTTATATCTTTTGTTTCACTTCTTTTTAATTCTTTTCCAAACTCAAGTACAACTACTTCTGCATCTTCAAATGATATAGCTGAATTAATATTAAGCATTAATCCCATTTGGAACATTTTTGCAACTAAATTATTATCTGGAACGTTCATAGCGCTTGCTAGTTCTTTAACACTCATTCCTTCAGTATATAGTACAACATTTTCTTCAGTGTTATCATTTGATATTAGTTTTTCTTTATTTTTATATATTTTTTTCTTTTCTTTTAGGTATTCTTCTTGATTGTTTTTATTGTTTTGTTTTTTTAGTTTAACTTTAGATGATGTTTTTTCATCTTTGATATGTTTTTCTTCAATTAGTTCTTCTGCTCTGTCTTCAAAGTCATATTTATCTTCTAATTCTTCACTTAGTAAGTTTTCTTCTGCTGGTTCATTAGATTCCATTTCCATATCAAGCATTACTATAGCATCATCGTCTAAAAAGTCGTCTTCATTTTTAGCATTAATGCCTAACTTTTCACATTTCTTTAGTAATTCTTCAATAGTAATACCAAGTTCATCTGCATATTCTCTTAGAGTCATTTATTGCACCCTCTTTCTTTTCTAGTTTAATTTGTTTATTAATTCATCATATATTGTTTCATCTATAGATACTTCTAAATGTCTTTCTAATATTTTAGTCTTTTTAGCTTTTTCTATGACATTTATATCTTTTTTAAGATATGCTCCTCTTCCGTTTGCTTTAAGAGAGTCATCTACTATTACATTTCCTTCTGGAGTTCTTACTATTCTAAATAAATCTTTCTTTTCTAGTTTTTCTCCAGAAACAATGCATGTTCTTAAAGGTATCTTTTTCATTTTCATAGCTAAGACTCCTTTAGTTTATTTCTTTGTTGATGTCATCTATTGTTTTAATATTAATTTTATATTTAGTTAATTTACTTGCTAATTTAATATTTATACCTTTTTTACCTATAGCTAAGCTAAGATTTTCATTGTCTGCTATTACAAGAGCTTCTTTATTTTTTTCATCTGTAATAGAAACATTTAAGTTTTTAGCAGGAGATAGTGCATTAGCAATATATACTTCTGGATTTTCATCATATAGAACTAAGTCTACTTTTTCTCCATTTAGCGCACTTATTATATTTGCTATTCTTCTTCCTTTTTCACCAATACATGAACCAATAGCGTCTACGTTAGTTACTAGTGAAGAAACTGCTACTTTACTTCTTACTCCAGCTTCTCTTGCAACTCCATGCATTACTAATATGCCATCTGCAAATTCAGGTACTTCTGTTTCAAATAGTCTCTTTACAAATCCATAGTGTTTTCTACTTAGTCTAATAGAAGGTCCTTTGGGAGTTTCTTCAATTTTAGTTATATAAACTTTTACTGAATCACCCATTTTTAGAGTTTCTCCAGGAATTAATTCACTCTTAGGAAGTATTCCTCTTGCTTTTCCTAGATCTACATAATAATTCCTAACATCTTCCATAGCAAGGAAACCTATCATAAGCTCGTCTTCCTTGTCTCTGAATTCATCCATTACTTGGTTCTTTTCAGCTTCTTTTATTTTTTGAAGTACTACTTGTTTTGCTACAGATATTGCAACACGACCGAAATCGTCTGGTGTTACTTCAGTTTCAATAACATCACCTAGTTTGTAGTTTGGATCTATTTCTTGTGCTTCTTCTACTGTATACTGTGCATCTGGGTTTTCAAGTTCATCTTCATTAACAACAGTCATTCTTTTAAATAATCTAATCATTCCATTGTCTGTGTTTATTTCACATCTAATGTCAGCATCTTCTCCAGTGTTCTTTTTATATCCTGCTGCAAAAGCATTAGACATTGCTTCTTTTATTACTTCTGGTTCAATGTTTTTTTCATTTACTAAGTAATCAAATGCTGCTTTAAATTCCTTATTATTCATTTATTTCACCTCTAGAACATATATCTAGTACATATTCCCCTTCTATTAAATTTAATTCATCAACTATTGGATTTATTATTTCACTTGCCTTAGCGCATAAGTCTGTATCTACTGTTCCATCTAGTTTAATAAATAGTGTGTCCACTCCATCTTCTTTTTCAAAAGATATATCATATATCTTTACACCTATTTCGTTTAGAGGTTCTTCTAAACTTTTAATTAACTTTTCTTTCATAATCACAATCCTTTCTAAACCTAAATTAAAGAGTGGACTTTTGGTCCACTCATCAAGTAATTTCATTTTATCAAATTTAAAGTATTATTACAAGAGTTTTAAACTATTCTTCTGAATTTTTTACTGATTTAGTATATTTTTTATATTCAGATTTTATTAAATCATCTTGAATATCCATATTAGCTTCATTTCTCATTTCGATTAATACTTTTTCATAAGAATAATCACTGTTGCTTTGAAGTTTTTCACTTAAAAGTGTTTTAATATCATCTTTTATGTCTTCTTCTTTTGGCATTTCTTTAACATCTTTTTTATAAATTATATGATATCCATAGCTTGTTTTTACAAGTGAAGTACTTGTAGTATTTGCTTCCATTTCAAGAGCTGAGTTAAAGAATGAACTTTCTAGTGATGAACGATAGTTTATTTCAAAACTTTCAGCTATAATATCAGATTTATATTTAGTTTTAGCATCGTTAAATGATAATCCGTTTTTAATATCATCTAAAATTGCTTGTGCTTTTTCTTTAGCTTGTTCATCTGTAACTGTGCTTGTAATTTTTACTAGGATATGTTCTACATCAAAAGGTGCGAATACATTATCTTTGTAGTAAGAAGATACTTCACTATCTTTTATTTGTTTCTTTAAATAGTCAGTGTAGTATCTACTTCTTAAGTAATCTAGTCTTAAATACTCAATGAATTTTTCTTCGCTATAGAAACCATTTTCTTTTAAGAAGTCTTCTTTAGATTTAGAATAATATTGCTCATATTGACTATAATAGTAATCTGCATTACTTTTTATATTCTTTTCATCTTCTTCAGTTATATCATATATTGATTCTAGATATGTTTTATCTACTAAATCAAATATTGCACTTGTGGCATATTTTTCTTTTAAATCATTATATACATCATCTGCAGTTATGTTGTATTTTCCAACTTTAATTGCTACTTCTTCACCACTTTTTAGTTTAGCTACTCTTTTGGGAATAATTATATATGTTGCTAATGAACCTAGTAGTAGTCCGCATACTACAGAAATTACTATTCCTTTATTAATTTTCTTAAAGATACTAGTCTTTTCTTTTACTTCTTTCTTAACTTCTTTTTTTGGTTCTTCTTTTGTTTCTTTCTTAACCACTTTTTTTGGTTCTTCTTTTACTATCTTTTTAACTTCTTTCTTAACTTCTTTTTTAGCTTTTACTGTTTTTTTAGCTTTTTTGTTTTCCATTTTGTTTCCTCCGTTTTTTATTTTACTTTAATTTTTCTTTATTTACAAGATTAGCGTGAATTGTTTTTACAGGTTCGAATGTTAATCTATGATATTTACATGGCCCATATTTATTTAACGCTTCTATATGTGTTTTAGTACCATAGCCTTTATTCTTAGCTAAATTATACATAGGATATTCTTTATCCATTTCAATTAATAATCTGTCTCTATATACTTTTGCTATTATTGAAGCAGCTGCGATAGATATGCTTTTAGCATCTCCCTTAATAATAGAAGTAGCTGGAATATTAATATCTAATTTTACAGCATCTATTAATACATGCTCCGGTTTAGTTTTAAGGCCATTTATAGCCTCTTTCATAGCTTTTTTAGTAGCTTCTAGTATATTTATATTATCTATTTCTTTTTCAGAGCATATACCAATAGAAACATCTACTGCGTCTTTCATTATAATATCATATAGTTTTTCTCTTTTCTTTTCAGTTAATTTTTTGGAGTCATTTATTTCATCGTTTTGATATCCTTTTGGGAGAATAACTGCCGCTGTTACTACTGGACCAATTAATGGTCCTCTTCCTACTTCGTCTACTCCTGCTACTAAGGTTATGCCTTTTTTTAATAATTCGTCTTCATATTCTCTCAAACTAATCTACCTCTAAAAGTATTATATAAAAAAACTTTACTAATTTCTAGTAAAGTTTGATATTAACTTTCCTACCTTAAATACTATATCATCTGATTTATTAATAGCTAGTTGTTTGCCTATTGCTTTAGATCCAACTGTTAGTGAAGAAACAAGTGCAGTTATAATTACTTGATAGACAGAGCTATTATTAAATAGATTAACTACGAGCATTGCTGATAGAGCACCTGATAGTATACCACATATATCGCCTATTACATCGTTACATACGCTTGATACTTTATCTGATTTATTTATTAAATTAATTGCTTCTTTAGCTCCTTTTATTTTTTGGGAAGCTCTTGAATGCATAACTTTAATATCTGAAGATAATACAGCTGTTCCTATTACGTCAAATGCTGTTCCTACTAGTAATACTAATAGCGTTACTAATATTAATACTATATTATTTAATTTTCCTAATAAATTAGCGATTATACTAAATACTAAAGCTAGTATAAACGTTAATAAAAAGACTATTACAGTCCATTTATTTTTCATATTTCACCTTTTTAAATATAATGGTATATTATAAATCAATTTTATGGTTTAGGTCGAGTTGAATTTCTCTATTTCCTACTCTCGGTTACCCTTAAGCGATTTCTCTTTCAAGGAAATAATTAATCGTTACCGGTTTAATTACTCGATTGCCACTTAATCCATACCTTAATACTTATAATACATACACTCTAGAGATTTTCTCTTACACCATTGAGCTATCCTTATTCGCTTTTGCAGTAATAGTTTCACATTAGATCCCCTATTACCACTCACGACAAGAAGTTAAAAATAAACTACATAGAGAAAGGATTTTATTATATGCCGTTATAATATATCCTTAATCCTTAAATCATATATTCACCCTAAGTTGGGCACAAAAAGCAAATACATAAAGTGTATTTTTCTATTGATGGATTTTTAGCCCCATCTTCAGATAGCTGTAGTGACTAGAATAGTGCACCACT
>JAEEGL012089474.1_pt1 | contig 89697 bp, 83 predicted proteins | sample 9134231 | NCBI WGS metagenome assembly JAEEGL01 (sample SAMN16246548, study PRJNA631951) | gut metagenome | biome: gut microbiome; feature: rumen; material: fiber-attached | host: Bos | place: Iran: Karaj | collected 2018-10 | reverse complement strand
GTGCTCCAGTTTCCTGACGATGTCGAAGATCGCCGCATCACCGGCGCATGACGCCATGCCCTGCACCATGCTCCGCGTCACCCTCCCCTCGTCCGCAGCCAGTCCCAGCTGGTCCAGCAGGGACTGTACCGCAGTCGCGTCCGGTATGGCGATCTCGGCCAGGTACGCGAGGACGTCGCTTCCTGCCGACAGCCCGCGCTGCCGCATCGCTTCCTGGATGTAGCTCCGCAGGCTGTTCCGGTCCAGTCCGGGTGAGGCCCAAACCCACTGCTGCTTCTCCGCGAAGGAAAGGCATTTCAGCCTTGCGATGTGCGCGGGTATCTTGGGCTTGCCCTTCTCCCATGCGCACTCCAGGCAGAATACGGGCAGCGTCGAGGAATGCGGTGTCGCAAGGGACTGCGAAAGGAGCTTCCAGTCAGATGCCGGAAGCGCATGGGCCAGCCGCACGATCAGGACATTGAAGCAGGCCTGGAGGCTCACAAGATTGAGCGCGCTCCAGAATTGCGCATCCAGGCCCTCATCTCCCCAGAAGACTTTAACCCTTTCGTCAGGCCCGCGGGAGAGCAGCTTCTCCGAAATATGCGCTTTTGCCAGTCCGTAGTCAGGGCAGATGCAGAAAAAGAATCCGGGGCGTGCCATAGCTAAAATTTCTGCTGCATCAGATCAAGGGCTCGCCTGGTCGTTTCCGTCAGGCCGTTGCGGATGATCGCGCCTTCGTCAACGACTTCATGCCAGTCCTCGTAGCTGATGACTCCGGACTGCCAGACGAGCGCCCCTGTCCTGCCGTTCCGGACAGAGATCTCCAGCTTGATGTCGGAGGCATTGAGCAGGGTGCTGTCCTCTCTGTTCGAAACAGCGGAACGGACGCGGAAGCCGGGCATTGCCGCGGAGATGAGGTAGTCAGCCTCCCCCTGGTCGACCCATCGGCCAAGGCGGCGCAGATTGATTTCGTCGCGCAGGACGCCGCGCAAATAATAGGAGACCCACGGATACAGCGTCACATGGTCGACCTTTTCTATCTTGATGGTGCTGCTGCCGTCGCCGAGCACGCTGTGCACGCGTGCGCCGTCCGTGAAGGGGATGTCGCAGTCATAGCCGCAGCCCGCCAGGGCGATCATGCAGCTGGCGGCGCATGCCGCCAGCGTGCCGTGAACAAGTCTGCGAAGCCGTGAAAGCATGGTTTTTACCTGACCACGATGTTCACAAGACGTTCAGGGACCACGATCACCTTGACCACGGTCTTGCCCTCCAGGTGACGGGCCACGGAAGCGTCGCTCAGCGCCTCCTTCTTCAGGACGTCCTCGCCGCTCCCGGCCGGCACTTCAATCCGTCCGCGAAGCTTTCCGTTGACCTGGACCACGATCGTGCTGTTTTCGGTGATGAGCGCGGCCTGGTTCCACTGCGGCCACGGCTCTGAATCCATGGCGTGCTCATGGCCGAGTTCCTGCCATATCTCCTCGCACATATGGGGGGTGAAGGGATAGAGCAAGGTGAGGACGGACGCCATGGCGGACGAAAGCGCCCTCCTGCCCTCTTCTGTCTGCAGCAGTTCCGCCTGGAACCTGGTGATCGCGTTCACCAGCTCCATGATCGCGGCTATGGCGGTATTGAACTGATTGCGGTCAGCGATGTCGTCGCCGACCTTCTTCACGACGGAATGCTCGGTATACCGCAGCGAACGCACCGCCTCCAGAGATGCCGGCGCGAGATCCGAACATGCGTGCACGGGCTGCAGCACGGTCTGCAGGTCCGCAAAGAGATGCCACACGCGGTTGACGAAGCGGTATGCGCCTTCGATGCCGCTGTCCGTCCAGTCGAAATCGCGCTCCGGGGGAGCGGCAAAGAGGCAGAACAGGCGAACCGTGTCCGCACCGTATTTCTGCACCATGGCATCCGGGTCGACGATGTTGCCCTTGGACTTTGACATCTTGCTGCCGCCGAGGAGCACCATGCCCTGCGTCAGGAGATTCGTGAAGGGCTCGCTCAGCGTATCCGGCAGGTAGCCGAAATCACGCAGCATCTTGGTGAAGAACCGGGCATACAGCAGGTGGAGGATGGCATGCTCGACGCCGCCGACATACTGATCGACGGGGAGCCAGTAACGTATCGCGGCGTCATCGAAGGGCGCGTCGTCCTTCCTGGCTGAGGTGTAGCGGGCAAAATACCAGGAAGATTCCACGAATGTGTCCATGGTATCGGTTTCACGCCTCGCATAGCCGCCGCAGCAGGGGCATACGGCGTCGACGAAGGACGGTGTCGCGGGCAGCGGGGACCGCCCGTCCTCAGAGATCTTGACGTCCAGAGGCAGCAGGACGGGAAGGTCCTCTTCCTTGACGGGCTGCATGCCGCACTTCTCGCAGTACACCACGGGAATGGGAGCGCCCCAGTATCGCTGCCTGGAGATGTTCCAGTCACGGAGGCGGTAGTTGACCGTCGACGCGCCCTTGCCACCGGCCGCGAGCTTGCCGACGATAGCCTCCCTGCCCTTGTCGCTGGGCATGCCGCTGAATTCTCCGGAATTCACCAGGACGCCGTCCTCGACGAAGGCTGCGTCCATGCCTGCCGGGTCCAGCGCGCCGTCACAGGGATTGACGACCACCTTGACGGGTATGCCGAATTTCCTGGCGAACTCAAAGTCGCGCTGGTCATGGGCGGGCACGGCCATGACAGCGCCGGTGCCGTATTCGGCGAGGACGAAATTGCCGAGCCAGATGGGGATGCGCTCGCCGGTCAGCGGGTGGATGCAGTAGCTGCCGGTAAAGACGCCTTCCTTCTCCAGCAGATCAGACTGCCTGACAAGGCGGTCCATCTTTCTGGTGCGCTCGATGAACTGCCGTATCTGCGCTTCCCCGGGCTTCCCCGCGATGAGCGATTCCGTCAGGGGATGCTCAGGCGCGAGCGTGAGGAAGGTGACGCCGTACAGCGTATCGGCTCTCGTGGTGAACACCTTGACTGAGCCTTCCCTTCCTTCGAGAGCGAATTCGATCTCCGCGCCGGTGGAGCGCCCGATCCAGTTGTTCTGCATTGTCAGGACCCTGGACGGCCAGCCTTTCTCAAGCTTGGAAAGGTCGGCCAGGAGTTCGTCGGCATAGGCGGTGATGCGGAAAAACCACTGTGTCAGCTCTTTCTGCTCAACAACGGAATCGCAGCGCCAGCATTTCCCGTCGACGACCTGCTCGTTGGCAAGCACCGTATGGCAGCAGGGGCACCAGTTCTGGGAGGCCTTCTTCCTGTACACCAGATCCTTTTTCAGGCACTTCAGGAAAAATTCCTGTTCCCAGCGGTAATATTCCGGACGGCATGTGGCGATCTCGCGCTGCCAGTCATAGGCATAGCCCATACGCTTCAGCTGAGCGCGCATATTGGCGATGTTCGCATACGTCCACTGCGCGGGATGCGTGTTGTTCTTTATCGCCGCGTTTTCCGCGGGAAGACCGAAGGCATCCCACCCGATGGGATGGAGCACGTTGTAGCCCTGCATCCTGCGGAAGCGGGCCATCACGTCGCCGATGGAATAATTACGCACATGCCCCATGTGGATCCTGCCCGAGGGATAGGGAAACATCTCCATCAGATAATACTTGGGCCGGGATTCATCCTCGACGCAATGAAAAACATGGTTGTCTTCCCAGTGCTTCTGCCATTTTTCCTCGAGCCCGTGCGGGACATACCTATACTGAAGTGCCATACTGTTCCTCAAACAATCCTGATGATAATTACAAAAGGCAGCGCTTAATCCCGCCGCGAGATCTCATGCTTCTCTATCGCCTTGCATACGGCGTCCAGGATGCCGTTTACAAAGGAACTGGAACGGGGATCGCCGAACTGCTTGTCCAGCTCCAAGGCTTCGTTGATCGTGACGCGGGGCGGGATGTCATCGCGGTAGAGCATCTCGTAGGTGCCCATCCGCAGGATATTCAGTTCCGCCCTTCCCAGCCTGTCAAGCCGCCAGTTCTTCGCGAAATGGGCGATGACGGCGTCGAGCTCATCCCGTTTAAGCCAGATCCCGGAAACGAGTTCCCAGCCGAAGCCGCCGGGCTCGGTCTTGCCGCCGGATCCCGCCGCCTCTTCGTCCTGGGATGCGAGGAAGACGCGCCTGAACTCCCTGACGTCCTCATCCTCGCCTCCGTCAAGCTCGCTGACGAACCAGGGAACAGACGTGAAGGCATGCTTGAGCTCTTCGAGAGAAGCGCAGGACTGGAACTCCTGGCTGTACAGCACCTGAAAAGCCATGAGCCGCTGCGAACGGCGCGATTCACGAACCATCACGCCTGCTCCATGACCCGTATGGTTTCCAGCATGGCCGCCGCGGCCTCCGCTCCCTTGTTGCCGGCGTGGGCTCCGGCGCGCTCGATGGCCTGCTCCAGGTTGTCCGTCGTGAGCAGTCCGAAGCCGATCGGCACCATGCACTGCAGCTCTACCTGGGCTATGCCTTTCGAAGCTTCGGCACACACCACGTCGAAATGGGGAGTGCTGCCGCGTATGACGGCGCCGAGGGCGACGATGCCCGCATATCTGGACTGCGAGGCGAGCTTCTTGCAGACGAGAGGCAGTTCAAAGGCTCCCGGGACCTTGACAAGCGTGATGTCTTCGGAGGATGCGCCATGCCTGACCAGATAGTCAATGGCTCCTCCGACCAGATGCTGAACGACAAAATCATTGAAGCGGGACGCGACAATGGCGATCTTCAGTCCATGCGCATCCAGCATGCCTTCTATCGTTTTGACTTCCATCATGTTTCCTCTCTCTCCGCGCAGTAATGATGCCGCGGCAGTTTATTTGAACAGAACGACTTTAAAAACCAGAAGGCCTCTTTGCAAGAAGAAAATCATACCCCGAAACCATTCTGCAGAAGAAATTCCATGGAGATCCCCGGCCTCTGGGCAGCCGGTGCCGCCTTGTAGGGCCCCAGCAAACGCCAGACATACTTTGCCAGCACATCAGTCTCGACATTGACCTGCGCGCCTGCTTTCCAGAATTCCGCCGTTGTCGCCTTCACGGTCGACGGGATGAGGTTGACGTCAAACCATCCGTCGCCGCAGCCGTTGACCGTCAGGCTAATCCCGTCGAGGGCGACCGAGCCCTTGGGCGCTATGAACGCGCACCATTCCGCATCGCAGGAAAAGCGGACGACGCGGGATTCTCCTACGGAGCTGATGCTCTCGACCGAAGCCACCGTGTCGACGTGCCCGCTGACGATATGCCCGCCCAGTCTCTCCCCGACCGCCAGGGCGCGTTCCAGGTTGATGGTCAGCCCCGCACGCGCTAGGCCGATATTGGTGCGCGAGCATGTTTCCCTGGAAGCATACGCTGTAAAGACACGCTGACCGGGATCCCAGCTTTCCACGGTCAGGCAGACTCCGTTGCAGGCGATGGATTCTCCCTGCCTGATATCCTCCCACGGGAGCATGGGCCGGATGGCAAGCCTGGCCTCGTCCCTGCGGAGCGACACGGACGTGACCGTCCCCCTGCACGCTACAAGCCCTGTGAACATCTCAGCCTACCTCTGGCCTGAAATATAAGTGGATGTCGTCATCGAGAATGGCCGTCCTCATGATCCTCATGCGCAGGGCATCACGTATCCCCGTGACTGTCCGCCCGTGAAAAACGGGCTTTGCCTCCGCGTCGCCAAGGATGCAGGAAGACATATGGAGATGCAGCTCGTCAACGAGGCGGTCTTCAAGAAGCGCGAGCCCGATCCGCCCCCCGCCCTCGCAGTACACATAGAGGCAATGCTCTTTCTCCCGCAGGATCTCCATGATCTGCCTCAGGTCCAGCAAGGTGCCGTTCGCTGCGGGCGCGGCATAGACCCGGGCACCCTTGTCGCGCAGGGCGGCCGCGGCCGGCGATGCCGCCTGCGCCGCCGTCGTGAAGAACACGCAGTCGCCGGGCCGTTCGTCCGTAAGGTGGCAGCGGCGTTCCGGGGATGGAAGGCGCGACGTCGCTATGGCGGCGAGAGGCTGCCTTTCCACGCCGTCTGTGCGCGCGGTAAGCTGCGGATCGTCGAGATAGAAGGTATTCCCGCCGATGAGCACGGCGCCGCCCGTGATGCCGATATCCCTCCGGTAGGCCATCACTTCCGCGCGGGAGCGGTCATTGGTGATGATCTCTCTTTTGCCGGACTTCACGGCAATGCGCCCGTCAAGCGTGGAGGCCATTTTCAGGAAGACATAGGGTCTTGAGGAAGTCTGCCACGTGATGAAGTCCGCGACCAGGTCCCTGCACTTTTCCTCCAGGACGCCGGACTCGACGGTGACCCCGTGCTCCTGAAGGAACTGCCTGCCCCCGGCCGCTTCCCTGTTGATGTCCTCCATGCCCATCACGACATGGCGTATGCCGTATTCCAGTATCGCCCTCGTGCACGGGGGCTGCTTGCCCTGGTGGTTGCATGGTTCCAGGGTCACATAGAGCGTGCAGTCGCTGAGCGTCCCGCCTGAGGAGGCGGCAGCCCTGAGGCAGTTCACCTCAGCGTGCTCCCCGCCGTAGAAAGCATGCCAGCCCTGCGCGATAATCTCCCCTCCGCGGACGAGGACGGCTCCCACCGTGGGATTGGGGGCTGTGCGCCAGCGTCCCTTCTCAGCGAGCTCGATCGCCCGCTGCATGAAAAAGCTATGGTCATTCATGGCATGTCCAGAAAACATTAACCCTGCAGCTTCTGCAGCGTGTCCGTCGTGCGGTCGTACCGCATGATGTCGACGTGGGCTTCGGCAAGGATGGCGCCGGAAAGCTCGTCATGATAGGGCTCTTCCACAACGATCTTGGTTATGCCGCAGTTGATGAGCATCTTCGCGCAGATGAAGCATGGAAACGTGGTGCAGTACAGTTCCGCTCCCTGCAGAGAGATCCCGTGCACGGCAGCCTGTATGATGACATTCTGCTCGGAATGCACGCCGCGGCAGATCTCATGACGCTGTCCAGACGGTATGCCCAGCTTTTTCCTCAGGCAGCCTGTCTCCAGGCAGTGAAGCACCCCCGATGGGGCGCCGTTGTAGCCTGTTGCCAGGATATGCCTGTCCCGCACGGCGACGGAGCCCACTTTCCTCCGGATGCATGTCGAGCGCTGCGCGACGAGATAGGCGATATCCATGAAATACTTGGTCCAGCTGGTGCGCCCTTCCGGGGCGCTGCTGCTCTGATCTGGCTGCAAAGCACATTCTCCTGACAACTGTGGGGCCGGGCATCATGCCTGATGGAAGCATCGCCCGGTGACGGCTAAAGAGCGAATTTCTTCAGCACGAGGCTGCCGTTCGTGCCGCCGAATCCATAGGAATTGATGAGGGCATGGACCGGATTGAGCTGCACCGACCCGTTGGGCAGATAGTTCAGGTCGCATTCTGGGTCAGGGGTGCGCAGGTTCAGCGTCCCTGGCACCATGCCCGTTGAGAGGGACAGTGCGGCGAAGATGGCGGCGACGCCTCCGGATGCCCCAAGCAGATGCCCGATCTGCGACTTGACGGCAGTTATCGACAGATTCTTCGCGTGATCGCCAAACACATGGTGCAGGGCCTTGGTTTCCGCTGCGTCGTTGGCGTGCGTGGAGGTGCCGTGCGCGCTCACGTATTCTATCATCTCGGGCGCGATGCCGGCATCGGCAAGAGCGTTTTTCATGCACATCGCCATGCCCTCGCCCGTCTCCAGCGGAGCGACCATGTGATAGGCGTCATCGGACGCGCCGAAACCGATGACCTCGGCGTAGATGCGCGCATCTCTTTTGAGGGCATGCTCCAGGTCCTCAAGGAGCAGCAGGCCGGCGCCCTCGCCCATCACGAAGCCGGAACGCGTGGCGTCAAAGGGACGCGAAGCGAGCTCAGGCTGATCCTGATGGTCGGTGCACAGCGCCTTCATGGACGTGAACCCTGATATGCCCATTTCCGTGATGGTCGCTTCAGAGCCGCCGCTGATCATGACGTCCGCCCTGCCCAGCATGATCTGATCATAGGCGTAGCCGATGGCATGCAGCGAAGAGGTGCACGCGCTCGTAGCGACGGCGTTCAGGCCTTTCGCCCCTGTAAGGATCGCCACATGGGCCGGAGCCATGTTCGAAATGAGCATCGGTATGGAGAAAGGAGAGACCTTGGACGGCCCGGCGGTTATCAGCTTCGAGTGGAACTGCTCAAGCGTCTTGAGCCCGCCCAGACCGACGCCGAGGACAACGCCCGTCCGCCACGCCTCTTCTTCCTTAACAGTGAAGCTGGCGTTTTCCATGAGCTGCAGGCTCGCGCAGACAGCGAGCTGGCAGAAACGGTCCATTTTCTGGCACTGGCGAGGGTGGATATATGCTGTCGGATCCAGACCGCGGACTTCTCCGGCGATGTGGGTCGCAAAATTCGTTGAATCGAACTGGGTAATGTGGCCTATGCCCGATTTTCCCGCTATCAGCGCGGTCCAACTGGATTCGATATCGTTACCCAGAGGGGTGATCGCAGAAACGCCTGTTATGACAACACGCTTTTGCTTCATGGATCCTCCATAAAAAATAAGCCGGAGACCTACTGACCTCCGGCTGTTTCAAAAGCCCATGGAAAAAGAGAACGGCCGCTGATAACTTGCGGAAGAAGGAAAATCTATGCGCAAATCATTCCGATTTGCTGGCGATGTACTTGACGGCATCCTTAACTTTGCGGATCCCCTGCGCGTCCTCATCGGGAATTTCTACGCCGAAAGCCTCTTCAAAAGCCATGATAAGCTCAGTAAGATCGAGAGAATCCGCACCGAGATCTTCAACGAAAGAAGATTCAAGCTTAACTTCCTCTTCAGAAAGCTGAAGCTGATTCATAATGATTTTTCTCACTTTTTCTTCGACATCAGACATAGATACACTCCTATGTTTTTTGTTTTCCTAGACATCTAGCTCATACTCAAAACATCCGCAGAAAAAGCTGCGGAAACTTCTAACAGTAAAGCCCCCCATTTACGGAAATGACCTGACCTGTAATATATCCCGAGCGCGGCGAAGCCAAGAACGAAACGGCATCAGCCACATCCTGAGGCGTGCCGAGACGCCTGAGGGGTATGGAGGACGCATATTTCTCTTTAACTTCGTCCGCCAGACCGGAGGTCATGTCTGTCTCGATATACCCGGGAGCCACGGCATTGACCCGCACCGAACGGGCCGCCATTTCCTTGGCAACCGATTTAGTCAGTCCGATGATCCCCGCCTTCGCGGCGGCATAATTGGCCTGCCCCGGATTTCCCATCAGACCGACGACGGATGAAATATTGATGATGCTCCCGCTACGCTGCCTGGCCATGATCTTGGCCGCTTCACGGGTAAAATAAAACGTGCCGTCAAGATTCGTCTGCACGACGGCGTGAAAGTCCTCGTCCTTCATGCGCATTATGAGCGTATCCCGCACCATGCCGGCATTATTGACGAGAACAGAAAGGAAGACCCTGTCACGGATCTCCTCGTCGAAAAAGCGGCGGACCTGGTCAGGATCAGAGGAATCGACGCAGAAAGCGCCCGCTTTCCTTCCAAGGGAAACAATCTCGCTGACAACGCTCTCGGCTTTTTCGCGGTTGTTACGGTAGGTGAAGAAGATATCGAAGCCGTCGGCAGCGAGCGTGAGGGCCACCGCACGGCCTATTCCCCGGGATCCCCCTGTCACGAGGGCGATATTTGACAGTCCTTCCACCATTCCAACCTCAAGTTGCTTTTATTCCTTGTATAGACAATGGAAGAAACAGTCAATCCGTAATGCGGGAACTGAGGCAACAAAAAAATCAGGCCAGCCTTGCGTAGTTCGCCAGCTCTTCATTGGCGCTGATGGCTTCCACCAGCATCTGCTGCGTACCTTTGACGACATAGGTGTTTGCCATGGTCACGGCGCTTGTGATGGCTTTGGAATTGGACTTGCCGTGGCAGACAAGGGCCAGGCTCTTCAGACCGAGCAGGGGCGCCCCGCCGTACTCAGCGTAGTCAACGATCTTCTTGAAATTGGAAAAGGCCTTTTTCGAAAGGACAGCGCCCAAATAGGGAAGGAAGCCGCTGTTCGTCAGTTCGCGCTTCAGCATATGGCCGAAGGCAGTGGCGACGCCCTCGCTCAGCTTCAGGACGATGTTGCCGACGAATCCGTCGCATACCGCGACGTCGATATCGCCGGTAAAGAGGTCCCTGCCCTCAACGTTCCCTATGAAATGAAGATGACCGGCCTGCTTCAGCAGCTCGTAGCTGCTCCTCACAAGATTGTTGCCCTTTCCTTCTTCCTCGCCGATGCTCAGGATCCCGACGCGGGGACATTCATAGCCCAGGATATCCTTGACGAAGGCAGAGCCCATGAGTGCGAACTGGAAAAGGTGGTTCGCCCGGCATTCCACGTTCGCCCCCACATCAAGCAACAGCATGGGAGACTTCTCCGTGGGCAGCAGCGAGGCAAGGGCGGGACGGTCGACCCCTGGTATCCTGCCCAGGATGAACATGGCGCAGGCATATGCCGCGCCGGAATGACCGGCGCTGATGAAGGCGTCGGCCTCACCGTCGCGTACGAGCCGACACGCGACATGCATGGACGAATCTTTCTTGCTCCGCAGTATGTCGGATGGCTTGTCTGTCATTTCAACCTGCTGAGAGGCGTGAACGACGTCGAACAGCTCACCTTCGAACTTCGAGAGAGAAAGCTCGTTGACGACATTGCGGATATCTTCCTCAATGCCGACGAGCAGGACTTTCGCGCCAGTGGACTGCGCGGCCTGCAGTGCGCCAGGCACTACCACGGAGGGGCCGAAATCCCCCCCCATGGCATCAACAGCAACCCGCGCTCTAACGCTGCTCATCGCCTGCATCTACCGTCACGACCTGACGGCCGTTGTACTTACCGCAGGAAGGGCAGACGCTGTGGGGCTTCGTGGGGGCGCCGCAAGAGCAGTATATGACCGTGGGCTTCTCCACACGATCATGGGAACGGCGCATGCACTTTTTGGAATGGGACTTTTTGTTCTGCTGAACAGCCATGGTAACAACTCCTTAAAAACAACAGTAATTATGCCTGGCGCTTCACTTTCATATTGCGGAAGACAGCAAGACGTTCATCGCCTGATTCGGCGGAACATCCACAGGCACCAAGGTTAAGATTCCGTCCGCAGGAAGGGCAAAGGCCCTTGCAGTCCGCCTTGCAGAGAGGCTTGTCCGGCAGCGCCAGGCTGAACTCTTCCCAAAGCAGCGAAGCTAAATCCAGAAACAACAGCCCGTCCTTCATGGAAACAAGGCTTTCCTCAGGCGACAGATCAGCGGAGCCCGGAGCGTCATCGCCCGGGCTGGTGCCCGGAAACGCCTCAAACTCGTCAAAATCATGGTCCAGGTCATAAAACGTATCTTCCATGCAGCGGTTGCACGGCAGCACGACCCTGCCGCGGATTTTCCCGCGGATCAGGCATCCATCCTCCTGGGGCAGCAACAGGACCTCAGCCGAAACGGCCTCGGCGATGCGGCACTGCACGGCATACTTCTGGAGGGGCTCGTACCAGACCGCCTGGTCGGCGACCTCAAGGCCGAGGCCCGTGGAAGGAAGGCCAGTCAAAGGAATGTGTTTAAGATCCATTTCTAACCTCTGGGACGGGGCATAGTACTCATGCCGGGAACAATTGTCAATACGCGCCATGCGCCGTGCATTGACGATTTCCGGGCGGGACCGTGTTGCGGCCGGGTGGCCGTGGTCAGGGGCATGAAGGACGTCCACTGCCGAGCTTTCCGGTGCTTTTCCGCAGGGTTATTCCGTGTCGGCAGCGCCCCTGTGCACCTCGAGCACATTTTCGATCATCCGCAGCTTGTCGATCGTCTGGTAAAGATGCACGGCATCGCGCACTTCCACGGTAAAATCCATCTGGGACTTTCCGTCGACAAAGGACTTGATCTGCAACGCGTTGATATTGATGTTCTCCTGGAGGAACAGCATGCTGATCCGCGCGAGCAGGCCCATTTCATTATTGCCGATGATGATGATCTCCGCCGGGAACGGCTTGGTCTCCTCATTGTTCCAGAACACCGATATCAGACGCTCGGCCTCAAGATTCTGCACATGGGGGCAGTTCGCTGTATGGACGATCACCCCGCGCCCGCGGCTGATAAAGCCCACGATCTGATCACCCGGGACCGGCTTGCAGCACTTCGCAAAGTGGATGAGAGAGTCGTCCAGCCCCTTGATGAAGATGCCGTCCTGAGCCTTCTGGGCCTCTTCCGACTTATTCGCCTGGGAAGCGGCCTCGCTTTCAGGCTCTGCCTTGGGATGCAGGACTGCGAGCAGGCGCGAGATCACTTTCTTGGAGGTGAGCTTGCCCATGCCCACGGCAGCGAAAAGGTCGTCGAGCCCGTGCAGGGAAAATTCCGGGAGGACGATCTGGAGCCTTCCGTCCTTTGATGCCTTGACGACATTGAAGTCCGCCTTTCTCCCTTCCTTCTCCAGCAGTTCCTTCCCCAGGGCGATTGCGGCGACGCGCTCCTCCGTGCGGAGATAATGCTGGATCCTGCTGCGTGCCTTGGATGTTTTGACGATTTTCAGCCAGTCCCGGTGGGGATGCTTGTTCTTGTCCGTGATGATCTCAACCATGTCGCCATTTTTTAATTCAGTGGCTATGGGCTGAAGCTTTCCGTTGATCTTCGCCCCAACGCAGTGCGACCCCACGTCGGTATGGATGAGGAAGGCGAAATCAAGGGAGGAAGAGCCCTTCGGGAGCTGCTTGACAGCGCCCTGAGGCGTGAACACATAGATCTCATCATTGAACAAATCCATGCGGAGGGAACTCATAAACTCCTTCGAATCAGATTCGTCCCTCTGCCGCTGCATCAGGTCACGGAGCCACTGGAACTGAGGCATGTCCTGGACCGCGATCGTATGATCACGCTCCTTGTACATCCAGTGCGCCGCGACACCATGCTCCGCCATGTTGTTCATTTCTTCCGTTCTGATCTGTATCTCGATGCGCTCGCCTTCAGGTCCTATGACCGTGGTGTGCAGTGACTGATAGCCGTTGGCTTTCGGCATAGAGATATAGTCCTTGAAGCGTCCGGGCACAGGCTTCCACAGGACATGCACGAGGCCGAGCATGGCGTAGCAGTCCCTGAGGTCCCTGACGATGACTCGGAAGGCTATGATGTCGTGCATCTCATCGAGAGGCGTTTTCTGGGCGACCATCTTGCGGTAGATGCTGTATGTCTGCTTGATCCTGCCCAGCACCCTGCCGTTGATGTTGTTGTCCTGCATGATCACCTTGATCTTATCGATCACCTTCGATATGAGCTGCCTCTCTACTATCTGGTTGTCAGAAAGCCATTTCGTGATCTCCGCGTACGCGTCGGGCTGCAGGTACCGGAAGCTGTAATCTTCAAGTTTTTGTTTAAAAAGATGGAGCCCCAGCCGGTTGGCAAGGGGGGCATAGATGTCCATGGTCTCCTGTGAGATGCGCTGACGCTTATGAGGCTTCTGGAAATCAAGGGTGCTCATGTTGTGCAGCCTGTCAGCGAGTTTGACCAGTGGGACCCGGATATCATGGGCCATGGACAAGATCATCTTTCTGATATTTTCCGACTGCGCTTCTTCTTTCGTCTCAAACGTCATCATGTTGATCTTGGTGACGCCGTCGACGATGTCCGCGACCTGCTCGCCGAACAGTTCATCAAGCTCGTCAATGGAAGAATCCGTATCCTCGACGGTGTCATGGAGGAGTCCGGCTGCGACAGTGTGCTCGTCAAACCCCATCTGCGCCAGCGTGAGCGCCACCGACGCCGGATGCATGATATAGGGGTCTCCTGAAAGGCGGAGCTGTCCCGCATGCGCGGCCGAGGCATACTCATACGCCCGCCGCACCATATCCAGATCTGCTTCGGGATAATGCCGCTCAAGCTGCTCGATGATGTCTTCCGCAGTCGGGATTTTCGCTGCGGGATGGCTCTCCCCCGTCACCGTGGAGATAACCATGGCGGCATTCGAAGGCACGGGGCCTTCCGCTTTTGCTTCAGCAGTGCTGTCGACGACGCTCATATGCTCAGGAGACTGACTCATAACTATCCCTATTGCTGAAGTGTCCGCGAAATCCACCATCGGTCAAAATTATACGTAATGCCAGCAGGGGCCGGGCTTACCCCCCTGACGCTGGCATGGATCATGGGCAGCGAATACGGCACGTACAGGAAAAGGTATGGCTGATCCTCATGAAGGATCTCCTGGAAGCGGTCATACATTTTTTTCCTTTCCTGACGGTCCTGTTCCACGCGGGCCGCTTCGAGCAGCCTGTCCACTTCCGGGTTTACATAGCTGACGAAATTAAGTCCATGGCCGGAGATGGCCGAAGAATGCCAGACTTCATACAGATCGGGATCATTGGAGATCGTCCAGCCAAGAATAAGCGCGTCAAACTTTTTCGTATTGACAAATTCCTTGATGAACGCGGCCCATTCCACTGTCCTGATCTTGATGCGGATGCCGACCTTGCGCAAGTACTGCTGCAGGATGACAGCTATTTTAATGCGTTCGTCGTTGCCCTGGTTCACAAGGAGCGTAAATTCGAACGGCATGCCGTCTTTTTCAAGGATCCCGCCCTGTCCCGCGACCCAGCCTGCGGACGAAAGGAGCTCCTTCGCTTTCAACGGGTCATACGGGTACGGGCTCAGCGCGCCGTTATACGCCCATGTGCCAGGCTTGTACGGTCCGAATGCCGCTTCTCCCATGCCGAGCAGGACGCCCTTGACGATCGCTTCCCTGTCGATGGCGTAGGAAAGCGCCCTGCGCACGTTCCTGTCCCGGAACAGGGGGCTCTTCAGATTGAATCCGACGTAGGTGTAAACGCCCGCAAGGAATTTATACTTGTTCCACTGCGAACGCCACCGCTCCCCTTCCGTCTGGCGCAGGTACTGCATGGGGCTGAGCGATATGAAGTCGAGCTTTCCCGCCTTGGCCTCAAGGAACATCGTGGTGCTGTCGGGAATGATCCTGTAGACGACCCTGTCGATGTAAGGCTTCCCTTTGAAATAGCGCGGATTTGCGCGCAGGACGATTTTGCTTCCCGGCGTCCATTCTTCCATGATGTAGGGACCTGAGCTTACCGGGTGCCGCGCATACTTCGTCGCAACGATGTTCTCCTTCTCCAGGATATGCTTTGGAAGAATCGGCTGCAGCCATGTGAGCAGCGACCTGACATACGGCGTCTCGTAGCGCACTTCGAAGGAAAGCCTGCCGGTCACCCTGAAATCCCTGATCATGAGGAAGTCAGCGGCGTAAGCCGTCGGCGTCCGAGGATCTATCATCAGCCTGTAGGTATATTCCACGTCTTCAGAAGTAAGCTGCACGCCGTCTTCCCAGAGGATCCCGTCCCGGATCGTGAAACGCATCCTTTTGCCGTCATCCAAGATTTCATGGGATGCAGCGGCGCAGTCGATGATGTTGAGATTTTTGTCGTATTCCAGAAGGGAAGTATGCATCAGGCCGGACACTTCGGATGAGGACGCGTCTGACGCCATGTAGGGAAGCAGATTCGAGGGTTCGCCGATGGTCCCCAGGATGATGCTGCCGCCATATTCAGGTGTCTCTCCGGCAAAAAGAAAACATGCCTGTACAGACGCAGCAAGAGGAAGGAAAAAGGCAGCAGCCAGGGTTTTCAGAATTAATATTTTATATTTCAGCGCATTAATCAAAAAACGGCAAAAAAAGCCGGAAGATGCTCTCGTGCTGACACGACACATATTTTTTTTCATAAGAAAAGATTAACACAGTTCACTTCTTTTGAAAACTAGTGTAATGTGCTTAAAAGTAGTTGGAAAAATTTAACGCTTTTTTCCAGATATGTCCGGCAGGGACTCTTTCTCTTGCCCCTGGATGACGTCGAGGTGAATATGAACAGAAGAGAAGAAATCATCGCGCACGGGCTTACGGAAGCCTTTCTAAAAAATGTCGTACCCGAATATATCGCTGATTACGGCCGTTCCATTGACGCTGAAGGCAACCTCAGCAAATTCACCCTGCGCTTCGAAAACGACGTCTGGACCGTGGAAAGCTCTGTCCAGGGCGAGGACTTCCAGGCATACCATCCGATCCTCACGATCAATCTTGCAGAGCAGAAAGTCGATTCTCTGTGCAACTGCATGGAGGCATTCAATGGCCCCTGCCGCCATGCTGCAGCCACGGCATACCATTTTCTCAGCTCTCTGGACATTTCCGACGGCAAGCCGGCGTCTGCGAGCCTGCAGCGTGAAGACTGGCGGCACAGCTTCCGGCTGTTCTTCAGCGGAACACCGGAACCTGAGACGGGCAGGCATTATTTCCTCTTCCGCTTCTTCCCCGAACCCGGGAGGCTCTCCGTCGCCTTTTTCCGGGCGCGCCAGAACAAGACCGGCATTTCCTCCGTACGTCAGGAGATCACCCTCGATCAAATCCTCCGCAACCCTGAATGGTGCGAGCATTCGCCCGATCTCCCCGTCGTCTGCCGCCAGATCGCTCAGTATCTGGACTATTACGGCCATCGGGTGGAAATTCCGGACGGCCTGCTGTCCTGGTTTTTCTGGACCATCCGGAAGGAAGAGTACCTGTTCTGGAAGGACACGGACATCCCGTGCCACATTGAAAGTTCCTCCATGGCCCTCAAGCTGCGCCCTTCCATGGATGACGAAGGGCTCCATTTTGACGTCCTCCTGCAGCGTGAAGGGAAAAAGCCTTTCTCCATCATTGACGAAGAGCCTGAGGACAGCGCCGACGTCCATTTTCAGGCGCATGAAGGGGCGACCTTCCACGGCCAGATGCCCCTCTGGGTATGCTGGAACCAGGGATTCTATCCCGTCCAGACCTGCCTGAGTCACCGCGTCATCCAGGCGCTTGTCCACAAAAGCCCCACCATCCCGCAGGAGGACATCCCGGAATTCCTCGACAGGGTATGGACGAAGCTGCCATCGTCCGAGCTCTATGAACAGGATGAGTTCCTGAGGATCATGGAGCCGGTTTTCCAGCCGGCCACCTATAACCCGAAGCTGTTCCTCGATGAAGAAGGCAGCCTGCTCACACTGGAAGTGCAGAACGTCTATGAAACCATCCACGGTGAGTTCACCCTCCCCGGCCCGAATCCTGACTTCCAGACAGGCAGCTATGTCTACGAGGGCAAGACCTTCCTTGTGCGGCGGAACCAGGAAGAGGAGAATGCCCTGCTCACGCAGCTTTCCGACATGCGCTTCCAGCCCAGGAGCAACAGGCTCTGGTTCATGGAGCCGGACGAAGCGATCTCGTTCCTGCTGGATTCGTACCCGACGCTACTTGAAAACTGGCGCGTCTACGGTGAAGCCACCCTCTCCCGCTACAAAGTGCGCACGTCCACGCCGGTCATCAACGCAAGCGTGGAAAGCGACGAGAAGGACAAATGGTTCACCCTCGACATTTCCGTGGAATACGAGGGGCAGAACCTGCCGCTGGAGCGCATCTGGAAAGCATGGCTCAAAGGCAAGCGCTATGTGCAGCTGAAGGACGGTTCCTACGCGAGCCTGCCGGAATCCTGGCTTGAAAAGCTCTCCCATAAGCTCAAGGTCCTCGGACTTGACCCCACGAAGCCGCCGAAGCACCAGTTCAAGCAGTATGAAGCCCCCATCCTTGACAACATTCTTGAGGACCTCCCCGAATCCTATGTGGATTCTTTCTGGACCAAGCTGCGGGACAATATCAGGAACTTCCAGGAAGTCCGGCAGATCCCCGTCCCCAAGGGCCTGCAGGCCTCACTGCGCCCCTACCAGATCCAGGGAATTTCCTACCTTAATTTCCTGAACGAATATGGATTCGGCGGCATCCTCGCTGACGAAATGGGACTGGGCAAGACGATCCAGACGCTCGCCTTCATCCAGCATATGGTCAACCATGGCGCACACGGCCCCAATCTCATCGTCGTGCCCACATCCGTCCTGTCGAACTGGGACAGGGAAGCCTCCAAGTTTGTCCCAGGCCTGTCCAGAGTCGTCGTTTACGGGACGCGCCGCGAGGGGCTGTTCAAAAAAATCGCCTCTTCCAATCTGGTGCTGACGACGTATGCCCTCCTCCGCAGAGACATGGAAGAGCTCGAGCAGTACGAGTTCAACTCGATCATCCTCGACGAGGCGCAGAACATCAAAAACCCCAACACGATCACCACCAGGTCCGTGCGGCAGATCAAGGCAAATCTCAGGCTCTGTCTCTCAGGGACGCCCATAGAGAACAACCTGTTCGAGCTGTGGAGCCTTTTTGAATTCCTCATGCCTGGCTTCCTCGGGAGCCAGCATGCGTTCCAGCGCGGCGTGGTCAAGCCCATTAAAGAAGGCGACGCGGAAACGCTTGAGTATCTGCGGTCCCGCGTCAAGCCGTTCATCCTGCGGCGCACCAAGGCGGAAGTCGTCAAGGATCTTCCGCCCAAGGTGGAAAACGTCATGTACTGCGCCCTCGAAGATGAGCAGGCGGAGCTGTATGCTTCCCTTGCTAGGAAGCTGCGTGACCAGGTGCTGGCGGACGTTGACAAGAACGGCATGGCAAAAAGCCAGATGTCCATCCTCGACGCGCTTCTCAAGCTTCGCCAGATATGCTGCCATCCGAAGCTCCTCAAGCTCGACATGCCCGGTTTCAACGCCAATATGCCTTCCGGAAAATTCGAGGCCTTTAAGGACATGATCCTGGACATCGTGGAGGAAGGGCACAAGGTGCTCGTCTTCTCGCAGTTCGTCCAGATGCTCCAGCAGATCCGGTCGTGGCTCGAGATATCGGACATGTCCTACTGCTATCTCGACGGATCGAGCAAGGACCGCCTTGAACAGGTCGACAAGTTCAATACGACCCCTTCCATACGGATCTTCCTCATATCCCTCAAGGCCGGCGGCACAGGATTAAACCTGACGAGCGCGGACTATGTCATCCACTACGACCCGTGGTGGAACCCCGCCGTCGAAAGCCAGGCCACCGCAAGGGCGCACCGCATCGGCCAGTCGCATCAGGTATTCTCCTATAAGCTGATTTGCCAGAACACCGTCGAGGAGAAAATCCTCAAGCTCCAAGAAATGAAGCGCGGTGTCGCGGAGGCCATCATCCCCGGTCAGGATTCCTGGAAGTCCCTGACCCGGGAAGACCTGGAAATGCTGTTCGAAGTCTAGCCCCGGATACTTTTTCCCATAAGGATAGAAACCATGGCTGACCTTTTAACACTTCTCGCAGAGGCGAAGCACGCCGTTGTCCTGACCGGGGCTGGCATCTCAACCCTGTCGGGCATCCCTGACTTCAGGGGAGTTGACGGCCTGTACAAGCGCAAGGACATCGACGCCGGCAAGCTTTTCGATCTTGACTACTTCCTGAGGGACCAGACGTACTATTACTCCCATTCCAAGGATTTTCTCTACAACCTCGAGGAAAAAGAGCCCAATATCGTTCATACGGCGCTGGCCGACCTGGAAAGGAAAGGCATCCTCCACGCCGTCATCACGCAGAACATAGATCTGCTGCACCAGAAAGCAGGATCTCGCAACGTGCTGGAGCTTCACGGCTCCCCTCTCGTGCACAGGTGCCTCTCCTGCGGCAGGACGTGGGACTTTGACGACATCGCGAAGACCGTGCGGAGCGGAGGCATTCCCGTATGTGACTCCTGCCACGGCATCGTCAAACCCGATATTGTCTTTTTCGGCGAATCCCTGCCCGAACTGACCCTGGCCGAAGCAGAAAAGGAAGCTAAAGCCGCCGACCTCATGCTGGTGCTCGGCACCAGCCTCACGGTGTATCCGGCGGCCGCGATACCGGAAATCACCCTGCAACACGGCGGGAACATTGCCATTGTCAACCGTGACCGAACGCACCTCGACAGATATGCCAGCTTCAGGGAATACGACCTCAGGGCCGTCTTCGAGGAGATGGCATCATCGCTCAGGGACAGGTGATCACTCAGTCCAATGCAGGCTGAGCAACTCTCCTGCCATCTGTTTTTTTTTTCATGACATGGCCTCGATCAGCCCGGCGCGCATCGCGGCCGGCGCCGTCCCTCCTTGGACTCACGGCATGCAAAAAGCTCATTCCCGGCTTTTTCGCCACTTCTAAACATAGACAACCAGGATAAGAATACGTATACTGCCCCAGCGCGGTTTTTTCTGCCGCTGCACAAAGCGCCGTTGCCTTTGCCACGACGCCGTTAATTTTTGCGCGAAAAATCAGCAGGATAGCATAGTAGCGCAAGAAAGTGCAGCGCAGAATCCCCCCCGGGAGATAGAATGAGTAACAACGTGGAAGATCAGGATCAGATAAAAAAAAGTTCGGAAAACGTCATTATCGAAGATGTCGAAGAGGTCATGAAAAAATATGACCGGACTTCCAATATGCGCATATGGGAAGGCCTCCCCGGTCTCGCCGTGAAATGCTTTTCCGTCTTTTTTTCCCTGTACTGCATCTACGTGACTCTGTTCAGCACTGCCCTTCCCGAAGTGCGCCTCAATGTCTTCATAGCGATGATCATCATCCTGGGCTATCTGAACTATCCACGCACGAAAGGCGTTCAGCGCCCGAACCACCTGCCATGGTACGACATCCTTCTCATGGCCGGAGGCGCCATTCCTTTCCTCTACTATGCATGGAACGCCCAGTCCATCATCATGCTTTCCCTGCGCGTTACTAATCCCCGCTACCAGGGCTACCTTCTCATGGTCGGCATGGCCGTGGTCGGCGTTCTCTGCCTTATGGAACTGTGCCGCCGCTGCGTCGGGATCCCCATACTGCTGGTCGTCGGGACGCTCCTTGCCTATACCTTCGCCAATGTCCGCTTCGGCAAGGTCATCTATGACCTTTTTTACAGCACGGGCGGCGGGATCCGCAGCACCCCCATCGAAGTCTGCGCCAAATACATCATCGTGTTCATCATCTTCGGGGCCTTCCTCGAACGCACGGGCATTTCGGCATTCTTCATCAACCTTGCCAACTGCATCGCGGGGTCTTCCTCCGGCGGCCCGGCCAAGGTCGCCGTCATTTCATCGTCTCTCTGCGGCATGGTTTCCGGGTCTTCCGTGGGCAATACCGTCACCACGGGCTCCATTACCATCCCGATGATGAAACGCACCGGATACAAGCCTGAATTCGCTGGCGCCGTCGAAGCCGCCTCCTCCACGGGAGGGCAAATCATGCCCCCGATCATGGGAGCGGCTGCCTTCCTCATGGCCGAATACATGGGCGTACCGTACTCCGAGGTGGCGCTGAAGGCCATTCTCCCTGCCGTGCTCTATTTTGCAGGCATCTACATCGCCGTGCATCTCGAAGCCAAAAAGCTCGGCCTGCGCGGCATTCCCCGCGCGGAACTGCCGCGCTTCCTGTCACTGCTGCCCAAATGCTACCTTCTGCTCCCCCTCATCATCCTGGTGGGCCTCGTTTCCGCGAACATGTTCACCATGCAGTTCTCCGCAACGCTTTCCATTGGAGCAGCCATTGTCGTCGGACTGTTCAATTCCGATGACCGCATCACCCTGCGCAAGATTTTTGATGCCCTGGAAGCCGGAGGCAAGGGGACCATCACGGTGGCTGTCGCCTGCGCCATGGCCGGGCTTGTCGCCGGATGCATCACGACCACGGGGCTCGCATCAAAGCTGGTCACCATGGTGGTCAATCTCTCCGGAGGCTACACCATCATCGCGCTCAGCCTGACCATGGTGTGCTGCATCGTGCTCGGCATGGGCGTCCCGACCACCGCCAACTACTGCATCATGGCCGCCACATGCGCACCGATCCTCATGTCCGACGCCATCGGCATCCCCAAGATCTGCGCCCATTTCTTCGTATTCTATTTCGGGATCGTCGCGGACATCACGCCACCGGTGGCCCTGGCCGCCTATGCCGGCTCCGCCATTGCAAGGGCGACTCCCATGAAGACGGCATTCAACGCCTCGCGACTGGCAATTGCCGCCTTCATCGTGCCGTACATATTCGCCTACAACCCCAGCATGCTTTTTGAAAACGTCAACTCTGTCTTTGACGTGCTCCTTATCTGCATAACGTCCCTGTTAGGGATCTTCGGCGTGGCTTCGGCGCTCAATGGCTTTCTCTTCAAGCCCATAAACATGCTGTTCCGAATCATTCTTGCCGCCGGCGGCCTAAGCATGATGCTGCCTGGCATGGCATCAGACGCCGCCGGGTTTGCCGCCCTCGTCGCCGTTTGCGCATACCAGAAATTAACCGCGGGTAAATCATCTGTCCTCTCCGTCAATTGAGGAGCTTCTGAAACAATCAGACGCCTTCGCTTCCGAAACTTCAACAGGCACGGCATGAACGCATGCTGAAACAGTCAACCAACCGCATGAGCACCATCAATAGTGATGTAAGAGCATGTGGATACAAACCTTTCACAGGAGTTTTTCATGAGGAATTTCACCTGGCTTGCACTTGCGGCCTCCCTTCTCTTTGCCGCTCCCGCCTATGCTGACGGCCCCATGCCCGGAGGAACGAAGCTTGTGTTCACAACCGGCGGCGAGCAGGGAACCTACTTTGCTGTCGGTGGCGTTATCGCCGGTTCCGTCAGCGAAAAGACCAGCACGAAAATGGTCGCCATCTCTTCCGGCGGTTCCAAGGCCAACATTGAGGCCCTGGAAGCAGGCGACGCCCAGGTTGGTTTTTCCCAGACTGACGTCGCTGACTATGCGTACAACGGCAAGCGTCTTTTCGAGAAAACCGGCAAGATCAACACGTTCTCTGCCGTTGCCAACCTCTACATGGAGCAGGTCCAGATCGTGACGCTCAATGACAGCATCAAGACCGTGGCCGATCTTAAGGGCAAGGTCGTTTCCGTCGGCGCCGCCGGCTCCGGCGTTTTCTTCAACGCTGTCGACGTGCTGGAAGCGTACGGCCTTGACATCAATAAGGACATAAAGCCCACCTATCAGTCCTTCGGCGATTCCACCGAAGCCCTGCTGGACGGCAAGATCGACGCTGCCTTTATCGTCGCTGGCGCCCCGACGACGTCCGTCACCTCCCTCGCCACGTCGAGGAAGGTGCGCCTCGTTTCCCTTGATGAGGAACACATCAAGATCCTCCTGAACAAATCGCCCTATTACAGCACGTATACTGTTGACAAGGCGACCTATAATATGGACGCTGACGCCCAGACCGTTGCCGTCGGCGCTCTCATCATCGCCGACAACAAGGCTTCCGAAGCTGACATCTACAACTTCCTGTACGGAACGTTTGACAACCTGTCCGCACTGCAGTCCGCCCATGCGAAGGCCAAGGAATTCAATCTGAAATTCGCTGCTTCCTTCGGATCATTCCCCTACCATCCCGGTGCCGTGAAATACTTCGCCGAGAAGGGCATCAAGGCAGGCGCCAAATAAGCGTCTCCTGAGTGAGATTACAGAAAGGCGGCCGATATACATCGGCCGCCTTTCTTGTATGATGCATGCAGGCTTTCACCTGAAAACTTACTGAAAATACTCCTCCATCCGCCGCTGTCCTGCTTCTGACGACAGCGTGACCGGAAGCTTCGCCGGCTGCATCAGCGCCGCAAGCGCAAACTGCGCCATGGTCAGACTTTTGCCCTGTGCAAGGGCTGCCGACACCTTTCCCGGAGCATAAAGCTGTTCCCTGAAAATGCGCGAGGCGTCAGCCAGGACGCCGCTGACCGTTTCATCCTCCAGGACCTTGCCTAAACGGGCGTCAAGGGCGTCACGGAATGCGAGCGGCGGCATCCCGGCGTTTTTCGCGGCCACCTCCAGTGCTAGCGCGGCGCAGCCTGAATCCTCATAGGAGAGGGATGCCTGCTTCATGCGGACTTTTGTCAGCAGTTTCATGAAGTCGGCCCCTGCATGCTTGGAAAGCGCGCTTGCCAGAACCGCTTGCAAATCACCGGAACACGCCGCAGCGGCATCCAGTTTCCCCAGCCCATGCAGGAGGAACTGGAAGGATGAGGAGAATTCGTTCCCTGAAGCATTTCCCTTGACGCGGATATCTGCTTTTATGCCATCCGGGGCATACCGCCTGAAAATATCGCCTGCTTCAGGAAGCAGCGAGCCGGGGAACTGGAGTTTTTGCAAGGATAGATCCATCCCCGCGCCGTTGTCCGCGGCCTTTATGGCGCAGGACAGGCTTCCAAAGGTCACGGAATGCCCGCTTCCATTGTCCTGCGCACTGAATGCGCCGAGGTCAAGCCTGGTAAATGCCGGATGTCTGTGCTGCTCTCCAGCAGCGTACGCAGACCAGAAGTCCTCCCAGGAGAGGCTACGGATCCGGGCAAGCATCGCGGGAGCAGGCGGCATGAAACCTGCGAGGTCAATGCGTTCCAGGGAAAACGTACCGCCATCACCGGTCCCGCCCGCCTTCTCCGCCAGGATGTGCAGCGGACGGCAATATTCCTCCCGCCCGGGCGGGACGATCCCATCGGGAAGCGCTACCCTGTCCAGAAGGAGCTGGCGCGTCTTTTTATCCCGGGAATCTTCGATCGCGATCCGCAGGCCATCGGCCTGAGCGCCTTCCATGCCGCAGCGGAACAGTTCTTCAAAGAAACGGGCATCTGTTCCACCTCGCGCGTAGCGGTCGAACAGGAGCCCCAGCCTCTGCCTCCAGCCGTGGATCTCCAGAGAAGAAAGGCTGCTTGTCTCCTTCAAGTAGCTTTCATGCCTTGTCTCTGTAATGCCCGTGGCGACGATATGTTCTGCGACGAGCGGAAGCTGTTCCGGGTCATACTCCGGCATGGTGGGCAGCACAAAAAGGATTTTGCGATTAAAACCCTTGACCATCACATGCTCAATGGCACCCTTGCGCTGGACTTTATCATCGGGGATCTCGTATTCGAGCCCTTCAATCTCCAGGGTTTTCTCCAGGATGGAAAACCTGATGTCCCGTGCCTTGGCAGGGATGCATGCAAGAGAGGCAGAAACCGCATCCTCTGTATAGCTATTAAGACAGCGAATGCCCATATAGCCGGATACAGCAGCCCAGAAGAGGACTCCGGCTATGATATATTTTTTATTCATACGGACACCAGGAGCCTATGCCTCGATATGCAGCAGTTCCCGGACCTGTGACTCCCGGAAACCAACGACGCATTTTCCATTGGGAAGGACAAGGGTTGGGAACGAACCGCGCGGATTAAACTTCCTCAGGGAAGCCATCAGGTCCCTCCTTGCCGGATCTGTGAAATCATCAACATATACCAAAGTATAGGAGACTCCGTTATCATCAAGGAACTGCTTCAGATGGACACAGTGACGGCAGGTGTGAAGCGTGAACATCACCGGGATGGAACATTCGCACGGCGCGATGCCATCCCTGTATTCCTGTTCACGTCCGGCCGGTATGCCCGTCGAAGGCATTTCAGCTGCTGATTCCATACCTTTTCCTTTCATTTTCGATAACACAACGATTCCAATTACCACCAGGATAAGAATGCCAATGCCAATAGTCATGTACAGTCACCAGGATATTGGTTCTCTGACGCGGAACTGCGCTGAAACCGCAAAAGCAGGATTTACTCAAACCTGCTGACATTCGTTATCACGACCATGTCAATGGGCAGAGCCTCATGCTCTCCCTGAGGCTTGACCTTGATCTTGCCGATCTTATCGACCACGTCCATGCCATCCTCGACCCTGCCGAAAACGCAATACCCAAACCCTTCCTCGGTGTCATCCGTATGGTCGAGGTCCTCATTGTCTACGAGGTTGATGAAAAACTGCGCAGCGGCTGAATGTGGATCTGAGGTGCGCGCCATGGCTATGGTGCCTCGCTTATTGGAGAGCCCGTTGCCCGCCTCGTTCCGGATGGGCTCATGCGTCGGCTTGAGATCCATGCGCACGCCGAATCCCCCGCCCTGTATCATGAAGTCCTTGATCACCCTGTGAAAAATGGTGTTGCTGTAAAAGCCCTCATCCATGTAGCGCAGGAAGTTCGCGACCGTGGCTGGCGCCTTGTCTTCAAAAAGTTCAAGAAGGATATCCCCGCTGGATGTTTCCATAAGGACAAGAGGATTACTCATGGCAAAATTCTCCGTGTAGCGTTTTTATGTTTTGTGAACCGAATTGTCTTAAATGGCAAGTGAAGAACTGTTGTTCCATCGCGGCAGCGGCAAAAAAAAACGCCTGCCATTCACAGTTCCACGACGCCGCTCCCGTCAGTGGCATCTGCAAATTCCCTGCGGAACGCAGCGGCAGTCCCGGAAGGGACGTTGATCGTCATCGTCACGCTTTCCCCGTATTCCTGTTGCAGCACCTTTCCGTCCATGCGCTGCAAAAGCCTCTGCACGTTTCCAAGGTAGCCGTAGTCAAACACCGCCGTTGCCGTGGAAAACTGCTCCCTCGTGACAGGCTGCAGCAGGCTCAACGCGTTCCTGACGCCATTCTGGTATGCACGGGTCAGCCCGCCGGTCCCAAGCTTTATCCCGCCAAAAAAACGCACGGTCACAGCGGCTATTTCTCCCATGCCGCCATGGAGCAGCTGGGTCAGCATGGGGCGTCCTGCCGTTCCGTGAGGCTCACCGTCATCGCTTTGCCCGATGCAAGCCGTGTCCCCTGGGCCTCCGGCCACATACGCCCAGCAATAATGGGTCGCATTGGGAAAAACGCGCCGCACTTCTTCAACGAAGGCCAAGGCTTTCTGACGGGAATCCACATGGGCAATGAGCGTGATGAAACGGCTGCGTTTAATTATTTCCTCAAAGCATACAGCGTATTCTTCCGGCGAACGTCCTCCATCTCCTGCCTCAAACATGGGAAGATTAGGAACAGTAAACAACAATTCCATAAAAATTACGCTCCTAGAGCAAATGGAGGAGGCTCGGTCCTTTACAATGGGGAGGATATGTATTAAATGCTAATCATTCCTATTTTTTACTTATCCATCCCTAGTTTTATCGCACAAGGAGAGATTATGAGCAAGACCTATGACGACCTTATGGAAGCTTTTGCCGGCGAATCCCAGGCCAACCGTAAATATCTCGCTTTCGCCGCCCAGGCGGAAAAAGAAGGATGCAAGCAGGCCGCAAAGCTCTTCCGCGCCGCCGCTGAAGCCGAAACCATCCACGCGCTCAAGCACTTCAGCAACGCCAAAAACGTAAAGAGCACGGCAGAAAACCTACAGGCTGCCATTGCCGGTGAAACGCATGAAAACCAGAATATGTATCCCGGCATGATCAAGGACGCGGAAGCCGAAGGTGAAAAAGCCATCGCCAAGTACCTGGACATGGTCTGCAAGGTGGAAGGCATTCATGCGGAGCTTTACAAGGATGTCGCCAACGCGCCTTCTGCAGACGGCGAAGATTACTATGTCTGCCCCGTCTGCGGCTTCATCAGCAAGGGTGCTTTTGAAGGCAAATGCCCTGTCTGCGGCGCCGCCGGCGATAAATTCTATACCGTCAAATAAGCTGGACCATACAGTGTCATCTTAGCCGTAAAGTCTCTCTTTACGGCTTTTTAATTTTTTTTTGCTGCGCATATACGCTTTTGCGCTTCAGACATCGGAAGGATCGCCGAGCTGACAATTCTGCATGTCTTTAGGACGCCGACGCCGCATGGATAGCACTATCTTTATGGCTGCCGCATGGTTCTGCGGCGCATTTATCAATGGCCTCACGGGGATGGGTGGCATGCTGATAGCCCTGCCTCTCATCACGCTTTTCGTCGCCTCAAAATCCGCCATCGTCATAAGCCTTTTTCCCGGGCTTGTGTCAGGATTGCTCACCTTATTCCTGTTCTGGAAATACATCGACATAAGGGAAGTCCTCTGCTTCTGGACGACTGCCCTGCCCGGCATTCTGCTCGGCGTGCAGACTCTTAAATACGTCGACATGGAAATCCTGCAGATACTGCTTGGCATTATCATAACGACGCATGTCGTCGTCCAGCTCGTTCAGGACTGGCTTGGGACCTGCATGGCGCCCAGAAAAGTCCTGCGGTTCGTCCTTGGCTTCGTGGCAGGCTTTTTCAGCGGCGCCATTGGCGTAAACGGCCCCATCATGGCGATATACACTTCCCTGATGTGCCTGGATGAAAACCGTTCCCGCGGCTTTTTTACAAGTGCCGTGCCGTCGGGCTTTATCAACATAGGCCTCGTGGCGTACAACGGCATGATTTCCGCTGAAACGCTGAAGGCGGAACTGTATGTCGTGCCTGCGGCAATTGCAGGCTTTCTTATCGCATGGCCTCTGGCAAAGCGCATCAACAGGAAGACCTTCCACATCGCCATACTGCTGCTGCTCAGCTTTGCCGCGGCATCCCTCTTTGTGCGGTCAATGCCGTACATTGCGGCGCATTTTCTGCGGTGACGCGACGGGCTGCCGCCGGTGATCCGGCCTGGCAGCCCGTCTATCATGGAACTGAGATCTTTGTTTGCCGGATCAGAAGGTCCCTGATCCACGGCAGCCGGCTGTGGATACGCCTTCGGGCACATCGTCTGCCATGCTGCTTGTACCTGCGCTCGCCAGGTGATGGCATGCTCTTTCAGGCATCAAGAAGGGGCATGCCGGATAGCGAAAAAAGGACCGTGGACGCTCTTAGGCCTCGCCGCTGCCGTCTTGCGTATCTTCGGTGCCGGTCTCCTGCTCTGCGCCGGAATCTGCCGGCTGTTCTTCCGCTTTTTCCGCCTGTCCCCAGGAAAACCACTGCGACATTTTTGCCTCGACCTGCGCATTCACCTTGTCATCGATATAGACGGAAACGGTCGCGAAAACTGCTGTTACGGCAGCGATGTCGTCTATGAAACCGACTGCAGGAATCAAGTCCGGGATAAAATCAAAGGGGGAAATGACATAGCCCAGTGCACAAATGATAAGAGCCTTCGACTTTGCAGGGACCTCAGGATTCTGCAGGACATAGTACAGCTGCAGTATTTTCCTGACCATTTCCTTTCCGATAGGGCCCGCCGCATTTAAAAGCTTTGAAAAAAGCTTTTCGGGGTCGAACGCTTTGCCAAACTTTTCCAGCTTTCTTCCTAACTCATCCCTAGAAAGATCATTGAACATAGCTGAATACCTCCTTAAGTTAGCTGCTATGTGCATGGTAATAATATGAGTACTAATTCTTAAAAGGCAAGATGTTTTTTACACGGCGGGAACCTCTGCAAGGAACTGCCGGGATATCATGCCGGAAATGCTTCAGCACAGCATAGTCATCTCTTTCGCCGGACATGAGATTATAAAATATTCCTTGCGTTTTATGCAAGCTCAAGCGTAATATAACGGGCTGATATCTTAGAGGACCAGCCAGTATCGGCATTATCTAAATCCCCTGCCCCGCCTATGGAGATTCCATGAAAAACGCCGTCGTCACTCTCGTACTCTGCACATTCCTCTGGGCCTTTCCCTCGCAGGCCGATGAAATGGAAACTGCCAGGCTGGACCACGGATCCTGGTATTCCTGCGTATATATGAATGCCCAGGAATGCAGCTCGAGAATGGGCACCAGGCGTGCCTCACCAGAAGCATCCCTGGTCATTGATTTTTATGCTGACGGAAAAGACCCCGTGGGGATCAGGCTGTATACTCCGCTTGATTCTCCCGTACCGCAGATTGACGGCAGAACAAATCACGGCAGCATTGATTTTGACGGAGCGGCATGGTGCAAATCAAGCTATGCAGTATATGGATTTACCTCTTCAGAATGCGCCTATGTATACCCTGAAAAGGATTTTCTCGCAGAAGCGCCGAACCACCGAGAATGCACCATCCATATCATTAATGAATACGGTGTAAAGCGAAGCCTGTCCTTTCCCTTGGATGGCTTTGCTAAGGCAAAGGACCGGACCGCGGCGCTGCTCAAAGAACTTCCCCGCTGAATGTCAGGAGCAGGAAAAATTTCCCTCACCTCCGGACCGAGAATGCACCGGAGGACAGAAGCAAGCCAGGAGCAAAAATGCGTATCACTCTCTCGCTGCCAGAACTGGCCGAACAAGGTCTTTGCGCTCAGGAAATGTCATTGAGCACAGATGAGGATTTTATCATCGGCTGCAATCAGTGTGTCGGAGAAACGCCGCAGGGCTTTCATTTCCGCCCCACGTTCAGCTGCTTTGCCCTCTCAGGGAAGGATGAAGAGCGAGGGGAAATCTTCTGCATGAATCCAGCATGCGGCGCACGAATGAAATACATTCTCCGCAAATCCTGAACCTTTTTTCCTGCACGCCGCTCCCGGTGCTATGAAGGTCTGCCTTGCACCGGCATATTAAGGTCCGCGTACTTTTCCATCAGGGTGCGGGGATCTCGGTAGAGTGAAATGCGGCGTATATCGGATTCGGAATAGACGCTGAGCCAGTGGCGCACTTCTTCAGCGAGGCTGTACACCTCACTCTGCGGAAGGAGCACGGACAGGGGGCAGGGATTGTACAGGTAAAGGCGTCGGTTTATGACGACGAACGGAAAAATATTGCAGGCCATCGGACGGGCAGTACGTTCCAGGCGGCATCCCTTTTCTCCAAGGGCTTTGCATCCCCGATGGTCCAGAATCGCCGTGTGCCTGTCCTGCATGTAAAAACAGTCTTCCTCCCGCCCGCATATCTGTCTGTCCAGGAGTTTCATGGGAAAGACCTCGTCCCCTGCCGGCTGAGGGCCGCAACAAAGAAGGCAGTCAGGACAATAGTCATTGAACAATATGCCCTCCTTTACTTCGACATTCCTTCTTTGAGGGAACTGCCTTTTCCAGTGTGCACGGCGCACCTGCTCATCGCCATCATCACGCTGCGCAGCTGCAGAGGCATTCCAGCCGCCATTTGCACAGGCCGTTCCCGCATTGCCGCACCGCTTCATGGCTGTCTCAGCCCTTAAAAACCATTCCCGCGCAAGGCCGCCGTCTTTTTCCGCGCCTATGCCATGCTCCAGCATATAGCTCAGGCGAAGGCACGCAGGTCCGTGTCCTTTTTCTGCTGCCTTCGAGCACCATGAAAACGCCTTTCCGTAATTCTTTTCAACGCCGTCTCCGAAAAAATAGATGACGGAAGCATTATACTGCCCGGAGGGAAATCCGGCTTCTGCGGCTGAAAGGAAATACGCTGCGGCCATGACAGGATCTGCTGCCACACCTCTTCCGTCATGGAACAGGCATCCCAGATTATTCAAGGCTCCATCATGTCCCTGCGCGGCGGCACGGTGATACCAGACGGAGGCTTTCGATTCGTTCTTATCAATTCCGCGGCCATTTTCGTACATGACACCAAGGGCAAACTGCGCGTCAGCAAAGCCCTGCTCAGCAGACTTCCTGTACCAGTTGTAGGCACGTGCCATATCCCTGGGAACGCCTTTTCCGTAGTAATAGGATTCCGCAATGCCGAACTGCCGTTCCGGAAGCCTGTCAGGGGAAATGTCCCGCGCTTTGTCTGTCGTCTGCGCCGTGGATCTGGCCGTATTCATTCTATGGTCTCCAAGCAGAGCAGCCTGCTGCATGCGACGTTGGTGCCGCACGGTATCCTCATTACGCAGCTAGTGCCGTGCACGGCGGATGCTGCCGGCATAGCGCAGTGCAAAAAACTCCGGTGCCTTCTTTCATTGCTTTTGCGGCTTTTCTTTCAGCATATCGTTCATTTGCCGCCGCAGGTCGCCCAGATGAGCCTTAGACTGTTTCAGTGAATTGTTGTTCCTGCTGCTGTTGCGAAGCCTGGCAAGGGCTGCCTCCCGTTCCTTCTCGCTGGACGGACGCGGCAACGCTTCCAGGGGGGGCGTGGGAGGTATGGACTCGTATACATAGCCCTCGCGCTTGATTTCTTCGCTGTTGATAACGGGAGTGTTCCCCCCTGACTTCCATGCAGCACCCGGATGCTCCGGCAGCTCTGGCTGGACGTCGGGTCCGGCACAGCCAGAAAGCCCGAGCGCCCCCATCATGAGGCCAAACGCACAAAAAATTTTCAAATGGTATCGAAGCATAGCAGCATCCCGGAAAACATGAAAATTCGGATGGACTTTCTTAGTCTATCCTTTCAGGGCGTGACTGTCGATATTTTTTACCCTGTTGCCTTCTCCAAACATTTGCCACCACAGCCATCATAACCGGTAGATTTTTATCAGATATGGCGATAATCTTGCGCCATGACGACACAGAAGGAATTCTCCAGGCGAAGGATTGCCCTGGCAAGTGACTGCGATGACACGCTCTATTTTCGCAAGCGTGTCCCCAGCATCCTCCCGGAGGACCTTGCGGCTATTGAACACTTCCGCACATGCGGCGGCGCGTTTGGGATCTGTACCGGGCGCCCCTATTACGGCGTGATTGACGCCGTAGGGTCCATGCTTCACTTCGACTTTCATATATGCACGAGCGGCGCACACATCCTCGACGGAAATGGCATCACGCTGTCCGAGCAGAAGCTTGGCCGCAGTACAGCCGCAGCGCTCTGGGACATGGGGAAGGCGTTGCCGTTCATGGTGGTGCAGGCTAACGGCCGGCTCTATTCTCCGAACCCGTCCTCGCCATTCCAGATTTATGTCAATGCATTTGATGAAATTCCCGGCGACTGTTTCTTCGGGGTTTCCTTTTATGCGCAATCTGCCGAAGAAGCCGCCGAAATGGCCGCTGCAGTCAACAGAGAATGGTCAGGAACCGCAACGGCCTTTCATAACAGCTTCTGCATGGACGTCGTGGCGCACGGCGTTTCCAAAGGCAACGCTCTTCTTGCCGTCAAGCAGCGCATGGACATGGACTGCATGGCGGCGATCGGCGATTCCTTCAATGATCTTCCCATGCTGCGAGATGCCGATGTTTCCTTCACCTTTCCCGACGCTCCCGAGGAACTCCGGAGAACGGCAACGCACATCGTGCCCACAGTTGGAGCAGCCCTGCATATGCTTGAAGGCGGTTTCGAAAGACAATGAATGAAGACCTGCATAATGAGGAAAGGCTCGTCCCGGGCGACCTGGTGCGCCATTTCAAAAGGGAAACGCTTCCCGTCCCGGGAAACAGATACCTGTACAGGATTTTAAACTTCGCCATCCATTCCGAAAGCGGAGAACGTTATGTTGTCTACCAGGCGCTGTACGGAGACGGGCTGGTCTATGTCCGCCCCTATGCCATGTTCATGAGCGAAGTTGACCACGAAAAGTATCCGTCCATCAGGCAGCGATGGCGTTTCGAGCGTGCTGACCAGGGCGAGCTACCCTAGTCATTCCTCCCATCGTCTCCACGGGCAGCCGTTTTGCCGGTGCGCTTCATTCATGAGCCTCCATGGCAGCCGTTATCACGGAAACGGCACAAGGCCTGTTCCGCCTGAGCCCGCATGCCGGCAAAACTCCCGCGCCGTGCCGGGGCTTCAGCGCTCCGGCATGAAAAATACAGGCTTTTTCCCTGCAGCGTCACGGGCCATCCCCTCCCACAGGCCCATGTCGATACACATGTTTTTCACGAAACGGTTTTCATTTTTCTGGATCTTTTCGATCTGTTTCGCGCGCTCGCATTCCCATGCGTCAACAGGATATTGCTCATTCCATTCAGTCATAAGCGCTTTTTCGCGGTTGCTGAGCCTCACCTCCCGAGGATAGGCATCTTCCATGTACAGGTACACCCTGGCAATAAAGCCTTTCACCTGAGAGGGAGGCTCTACCCGTTCACCGCGGACCTGCATGGGGCAAACGCCGAACGAAGGCTGCCCGTCATGGCGAAATTCCTCGAATTCCTTATTGCCCCGCACGGCATTGACGGCGCCGATGGCAGGCACGAGGTTGTACATGTCTGCCTGGATGTACCGGAATCGCTCGCTTGAAGCCTCGGCGCAGCGGCGGCCCCGGAAATGGCGGCTTCCTTCACGGCAAACGGGATCACCATGATTCCACTGGTAAAAGGTAACCCCGAATTTATAGACGGGAACAATATGCTCCCACTCCATCCTGTCTTGCCTGTCGTGATGATCCGGCGTGCGGAATCCGGCCGGAAGCTGAATTTTCTTGCTGCGTTCATACGGAGCTCCGCAGTAGAATGTCCTGCGATGCTCGGGGTTATTGTAAATGGAACGCTGCAGAATATGCTTTGCTTCCAGCAGGTCCTGATTAACCCGGTTCCCTGCGGCCAGACCTGTTCCCGTAAAAGCGCACATAAATGCTAGCGCGAAGGCGAAAATGCCTGACTTCATGCCCATTTTCCTCCAGTTACGATTGACCGGTATCTGTTTCCTTTTGCATAACAGCGCAGTAATTCTCAATGAATTCAGGCGGAAAAGGCGCCGGTTTCCTGTGTGCCAGGTCATAATAGCACCCGGTTTGCCAGCCTTCACAGCAGAGAATGTCCTGATCGGATATGGCGAAACGCATCTTCCAGCGTGTACGGCCGACGTCAGTCATCCATACCCTGCCTAACGGCTCGGATTCCATGGTCAGAGGACGCACATGCCGTACCCGGGATTCATACAATATCAGGGTCCCACCCCGCTTCACCATGTCTTTCAAGGGAAAGATGTCGTCAAGCAGGCTCATGCGCAAATCTTCAAACCAGCGCGCATAGACGCTGTTATTGACAATACCCATGAAATCCGTGTCATACGGACGAACATGAAGCCGCATCTCCACAGTCGCGGCCATGGGCAGGGGGAGAGTTTTCCTTTCCATCCAATTTCCTGACGATTCCTGGCATGGCGGCATACTTGCGACGGAGACAAAGAAAAAAAACGCAAGTAATCCTGAATGATCGAAAAAAAATTAACCTTACACTTTAAGAATCGTTGATCACAGAAAACCTTTTTTCTGCCATCCCAGCGCATGCGGAACGCCGCTTACCTGCGGAAATGGCAGCCCAGGCTGTGCTTATTGCGCAGGGCGGACTGCGTGATAAGGTAGGCAGTCTGGCAGCCGTGGTAAAGGTGCACGAGCGGCTGGGAAAGGGCCGTATGGCGGTAAAAATCATGGAGGTGACTGGACAGGTCGCGCAAGTCCGCAAACGCACGGCGCAGGCGGCTTTCCGTCCTGATGATGCCAACATAATTCCACATGATATTGCGGATGGTCGCCCAGTCCTGAGCAATGAGCGCCGGATCATCGTTATGGTCATCACCGGGATTGCGCCATTCGGGGATCTCAGCGAACACGTTTCTGTCGAGGGGTTCCTCGCGGACGCGCCTTTCCGCGTCAAGCGCGGCAGAAGCGCCCCACAGCAGCGCTTCCAGCAGCGACGTGCTGGCCAGCCTGTTGGCCCCGTGAATTCCCGTGCAGCTGCATTCGCCGACTGCATAAAGCCGGTCCAGCGTAGTCCTGCCCTGCAGATCCACAAGGATGCCGCCGCAGAAGTAATGCTCCACGGGAACAATGGGCAGAGGCTGACTGCGCATGTCGATTCCCATCTTCATGCCGCTTTCGAAGACTGTCGGAAAACGCTTTGTCACATCGCAGTCAATGCATGTGCAGTCGAGAAGCATGTGGTCTTCGCCAGATTCAAGCATTTCAGTGACAATGGCCTGCGAAACGATGTCGCGGGGAGCAAGATCACCGCGCGCATCATAACGGGAAACGAAACGTTCCCCGCGCGCGTTGATCACATGCGCCCCTTCGCCGCGCAGCGACTCGGTGAGCAGCGGTATCTGCTGCTCATGATTGAAGAGTCCGGTCGGATGGAACTGGATGAACTCCATGTTCGCGAGGCGGACCCCGGCCCTGTATGCCATGCTTATGCCTGATCCCGTGGCCCAGGGATTGTTTGTGGAGTACAGATAGACCTGCCCGACCCCTCCTGTAGCGAGGAGGGTATGCTCTGCAAGGTGCAGTTCCACTTCACGCGTCGCCTCATTAAAGGCATAGACGCCAAGGCAGTTGTTGGCCAGCTGGTAATGGTACGACAGAGCCTGGGCATGGTGAACAGTCGTCACGAGGTCTATGGCAGACCTGCCGGGCAGGACGGTGATGTTCGGATGCTTCTCCACAGCCCTGTGCATGTGCTCGATAATGGTCTTGCCTGTATAGTCGGCGCAGTGGGCGATGCGCGGCACGGCATGCCCGCCTTCCAGCGTCATGTCCAGTTCACCGCGTGCATTCCTGTCAAAGGGGACACCCAGCTTGTCCAGAAGTATCTTCTGCACGGCGACACAGCCTTTTTCCGCCAGGAACTTCACCGCGTCGACTGAATTGTAATCGTGCCCTGCCACAAACATGTCATGCTGGAGGGACTTTTGATCTTCCGGGTCATGAGAAAATACGATGCCGCCCTGCGCCATTGCGGAATTGCCGCCGTCCAGAGCCTTGGAAGGAACAAGCATATGGACGTCAACGCCTCTGTCGGCAAGCGTGAGCGCAGCGGAGCATCCGGCAATGCCGGAACCTATGATGAGGACCTGGGATTCATTGCGAAGAGCATTCATTCATTGCCTTTGCGGAAACGACGCGCAAAAAAGTTAATCTAGCAGCCGCGATCCATGCGCATGCTGAAATCAGCTGAAGGGGCAGAATGTGTCAGGCGCCCCACAGATATAAAGTCGGCAGGCCGCTCTCCAGAGGACAAGGCAAGCTCACGGATGTTCTCCAGCGTCACGCCTCCGCTGATTTCAGCCTCGATGCCGGCAGGAATCAGCGGGAGTACTTCCCGTAGTGCCTCCTTTCCCATATTGTCCAGAAGGATGCGCGCGGGGCGGCAGGCGACGGCTTCCAGAACTTCAGCGCGTCCCCGGCACTCGACCTCAATGGGGGGACAGGGATGGAAACGTGCCCGCAACGAAGATACAGCCTTTGTGATGGATCCGGCAGCATCTATGTGGTTATCCTTCACCATCAGCATTTCCCAGAGATTCATGCGGTGATTTACACCGCCTGCGACACGCACCGCATACTTCTCGAGATGGCGGAATCCCGGAAGGGTCTTCCGCGTATCAAGCAGCTTTACACCGGTCCCTTCCAGTAAGTGCAGGTACTGCCGCGTCAGGTTTCCCACTCCGGAAAGATGGGTCATCAGATTAAGGATGACCCGCTCAGCCTTTAAAAGCTGAATCGTATGCCCGCGCAGGCGGGCAACGACTGTGCCGCTTGGAACCACGGAACCTTCTTCCACTTCGGCAGACCAGCTGGCAGCGGGCATGCCGATGACGGACAGCACGAGATCGATCAGGGGGAGGCCGATGACTATTGTCTCCTGCTTGGCAATAATATGCGCTGAAGACATTTCCCCGGCAGGAAATATCCCGAGGCTTGTGAGATCTGGACCGTCTTCCTCCAGCGCCATGCGCACGAGCTCCGAAGCAAGGGCGCAGCCTTCCTGGGAAAGGATGCCGCGCACTCCCTGCGGTATCGCGAAAGGAGGTTCTTCATGAAGCAGGGGAAACGGCAGATCCCCCACTTTGAAACTTGCCCCTGAAAGGATCGCATGATAATCAAAAAACACTTCGGACATGAGCAGCCCCTGTGGAGTTCGCTGAATTTCCCGAGGTAACTAGGCGAAACATCAGGCTATGCCAACTCAGGCATTTCGTCAAGAAAGCGTCTGGAGATTGCAATGACATCATCGCAAAACGAGAGCACGAAGATTTTGGCAGGCGCGCCTGACGATGCGACCATCCGGCAAAGCCCCCTCGAAAACGGCTGCCAGCCAGCATCCGGCAGCGACACCGCCCTACCCTCTGAAACTGACGCCAAGGCTCCCGTGGCCTTTTTCGCGGACAGCGACGGCCATGACGGAGGAGAAGCCCCCGTCCCCTTCTCCGTCCCCGATGCCTCCGTCCATCCTGCAGAAAGTGCCTATGCCTGGGCGCAGGAAGATCAGAAGGCCACCGGTGAAGATGCATCCAGCCACCCTGAACCAAGCAGGCATATTCTTGCCCAATGCGGGAGCGATCTGCAGGATGAAGATTTTGTGCATCCGGCAGACCGCGCGGAGCATCTGGAACAGCTCCCGCTGGACAAGCAGCTCTGCGTGCTCACGCATCTCCCTGCGGAAGAAGCAGCCGACGCGCTTGCCGAACTGGATGAAGAGGACGCCAGCGACCTTCTGGAAAACATGGACGCTGACGACGCCGCCCGTCTCATATCAGAGATGGATACCGACGATGCCGTTGACATCCTTGATGAAGTCGAGCCAGACCACCGGGAAATGCTGCTGAAAAATCTTCCGGTCGATGACGCGGAAGAACTGCGCATGCTGCTCCGCTTCGATCCTGACACAGCCGCCGGCGTGATGAACACCGACATCATCACCGTGATGCAGGATTCCAACGTCGACGAAGCCATCCAGCTCATACGCACAGAACTGGAAGAAAAGGAAATGCCCTACTATGTCTACGTCGTGGATGAAACGGAAACACTGAAGGGGGTCATTTCGCTGCGCGAGCTGATGCTTGCCAAAAAAGGCACGCTTATTTCTGACATGATCGCCAAGCGCGAGGTCATCGCAGTCGATTTCGACGCGGACAAATCCGAGGTCGCGAGGCTGCTCGGACACTATAACTTCATCTGCCTGCCCGTCGTTGACCGGGACAGGCATCTCATGGGCGTTGTCACGCACGACGACGTCATCGACATCATCCAGGAAGACGCAAGCGCGGACATGCTCGGCATGGTGGGTGCAGGACAGGATGAGGATGTGGACACGCCCTGGCAGCGCTCTGTCGTGCTGAGGCTTCCGTGGCTGGCGATCAATATGTGCACGTCCGCGATGTCCGCCTTCATTGTCTCGCTGTTCGAGGGCTCCATCGCGCAGATGGCGTTGCTTGCCGTTCTCATGCCCATGGTCGCCAACCAGGCAGGCAACACGGGACAGCAGGCGCTTGCAGTGATGATCCGCCAGCTTGCCATGGAAAGCTTTGATGCCAAGCGGTCCTGGGGAGCTGTCGCCAGGGAATGCAAGATCGGTCTCGGCACCGGGCTGGTCATGGCACTGCTGGCCTTTGCCGGCGTCTACTGCATCAGCGAGGGGCACAATACCATGCTGGCCGTCGTCATGGCCACGGCTCTGATGCTGGACATGCTGCTCGGCGCCGTCGCCGGCGGGGCCATCCCGCTTGTCCTGCGCTGGCTCGGCAGGGATCCGGCCCAGGCGTCCAGCATCTTTCTGACAGCCCTCACCGATTCCGGCGGCTTCTTCATATTCCTCGGGCTGGCCACTGCCCTTCTGCTCTAAAAAACGCTGGAAAGACGTCAGCCGTAGAAAAACATTTCGCCGGCGAACGTGACGGCAATGTCCTGAGAGATATGGTCGGCAATGCGGCAGTAACCGAAATTCAGCCATTCATCGAGGACATTGAGCGTTTCTTCGCGGCTGAATCCAGCGCGCTCGGCTTCTTCCAGTATTTTCGGGAAAAAGCCGGCGGGAAGAGGCCGGGGAGAGGACCTCACGGTTTTCTTCATCCAGTCCGCAGCAGCCTCGCCGGATTCTGCACGTCTCTTCCTGCGGCGCATGACGCTACCCCTCCAGCCATTGCTTCAGCACTTCCAGCTGTCGCTTCACGGATTCCGGGCCGGTGCCGCCGTGGACGTTCCTGCGGGAAACAGCCGTCCCGTAGTCAAGTGCGGCATACACATCTCCGTCAATGGCCGGGCAAATAGCCTGAAAATCGGCAAGGGTCAGTTCTTCCAGGGCGATCCCGCGGGATTCCGCCAGCGCGACGGAACGGCCGGAAATGCGATGCGCTTCACGGAAAGGCACTCCCTTGCCGACAAGGTAGTCGGCCAGCTCCGTCGCGTTGAGATAGCCCCGTGACAGGGCCTCCTTCATACGGTCTGCATGAAACTCAAGTGCATCAAGCATTTCCGCCATGAGAGAAAGGGAATGGCGGAGCGTCCTGTCGGTATCGATGAACGGCTCCTTGTCTTCCTGAAGGTCACGGTTATAGGTCAGGGGAATCCCCTTCATGATGGTCATCAGGTTGAACAGGTTGCCATAAGCCCGGCCTGTCTTGCCGCGCATGATCTCGGCGACATCGGGATTCTTTTTCTGGGGCATGATGGAAGAGCCGGTGGAATGCCTGTCCGACATGGTGATGAAGCCGAAAAGCGGGTTTGACCACCATATAAGCTCCTCGCAGAAGCGGGATAAATGCCCCATGCACACGCTCGCGCAGAACAGGGCCTCAAGAACGAAGTCCCTGTCTGCCACGGCATCCATGCTGTTATCGAAAACACCGTACATCCCCAGCTCTTCGGCCACCATTTCCGGAGCAAGGGGATACGTCGTACCCGCCAGCGCAGCTGCCCCAAGCGGCGAAACGCGCACGCGCCGTTCGCACGCAGCCATGCGCTCAGCGTCACGCTTCAGCATCCAGGAATAGGCCAGCAGGTGCTGGGCAAGGCTTACCGGCTGGGCAGGCTGCATATGGGTGCATCCTGGCAGCAGCACGGCGCTGTTCTCTTCGGCGCGCTTCACAAAGACAGCCACGAGTCCGCGGACAAGGCGCATCCATTCACGCATCTGGTCTGAGACGAACAGACGGAAATCAAGGCATACCTGATCGTTGCGGCTGCGTCCCGTGTGGAGCTTTTTGCCGACATCCCCCACGATCTGCGTGAGGCGGCTCTCGATGTTCATATGGACATCTTCAAGCTCCTTCTTCCATGGAAAGACGCCCTCTTCGATCTCCGAACGCACCTGATCCAGTCCGTCGATAAGCTGCTGCGCTTCCGCAGGCGTAATGACACCCTGCCGCCCCAGCATACGGGCATGCGCCTTTGAACCGGCAATGTCCTGAGAAAACAGGACGCTGTCGAAGGAAATGGATTCAGTGTAAGCCTCCACGGCGAGGCTTGTTCTTTCTGTGAATCGGCCGCCCCAGGGTTTGTCGGACATGCGGTACCTCTGTGAGTTTTTGGCAAGGAATAACACGCTGGCAGCTGACCATGACACGGCGCCGGAAGCATGTTCGCGACACTGATGCAAAACGCCGCCGGTCCGTGATGAAGACCGGCGGCGCAGACTTAATGCTCTACTTTAAAAAACGCCTGACTCTGTCAGCATAGCCCCGTATGCGCAGCCCCTGGAGACGGATAAACCCGGCGGCGTCCTTGTGGTCGTACGTCGCACATTCCTCGAACGTTGCCAGATCCTGGCAGTACAGGCTGTGCGGGGAATACCTTCCCACCGGCCATGCATTGCCCTTGTACAGCTTAAGCCGCACTTCGCCTGTGACACCGCGCTGCGTCTCGTCGATAAGCGCCTGCATGGCTTCGCGCTCCGGTGAGAACCAGAACCCGTTATACACGGCAGCCGCATAGCGGGGAAGTATCGTTTCGCGCGTGGCAAGCGCCTCGCGGTCAAGGCAGATGCCTTCAAGATCCCTGTGCGCTATGTGCAGCACCGTGCCGCCAGGGGTTTCATAAACGCCGCGGCTCTTCATGCCGACAAAGCGGTTTTCCACCATGTCCAGACGGCCGATGCCATGCCTGCCGGCAATCTTATTGAGGCGCATCACCATGTCCATGGGGGTCAGCCTTTCTCCGTTCAGGGTCACGGCATCTCCCTTTTCATAGCCGATGGTAATATATTCCGGTTCATTTGGGGCCTGCTCCACGGGAACGGCCATGACATAGCTGTTCGGTCCGGGCTCTTCCCACGGATCCTCAAGCTCACTTCCCTCAAAGGAGCAGTGAAGCATGTTGCGGTCCATGCTGTAATGCTTGTTGGATGCGTTTACGGGAATACCGTGCTTTTCAGCGAATTGCGTAAGCGCGGTGCGGCTCATCAGATCCCATTCACGCCATGGAGCGATAACCTGCAGATCAGGGGCCAGCGCATTGATGGCAAGCTCGAATCGCACCTGGTCGTTGCCCTTGCCCGTGGCGCCGTGTGCAATGGCAAAAGCGCCTTCGCTGCGGGCGATTTCCACGAGCCGCTTGGCTATGAGCGGGCGGGCCACGGAGGTCCCCATCAGATAGCGCCCCTCATAGGTGGCGCCTGAGCGCAGCATGGGGTAGATGTAATCACGCGCAAACTCTGCCCGCAAATCTTCGATATATGCCCTCACGGCACCGGTCTTCAGCGCCTTGGGCTCCACGCCGTCAAGATCGTCCTCCTGACCGAGATCGGCGGTGACGGTGACGACCTCCAGTCCGCGCTCCACGATCAGCCACTTGAGAATGACCGACGTATCCAGTCCGCCGGAATAAGCCAGTATGACTTTGTTGCTTTTGGCCATGGCAACCTCGCAATCTGCTTCTGTTATGGTGAAAAAAGAAAAGCCCCGCGTCTGCAAAAAACGCGCTGGCGGGTGAAAGAAAACGCCGTCAGTTTAGGGGGAACGCTCCCGCTTGTAAAGCCCTGCGCTCCCTATGCCCCGGAAAGAGCCCGTCAGCGCAGTAATAAAAAAACCCCGCCGGACAGGAGGGGCTTTTTGCCTTGATGGTGGGTCACCGGAGACTCGAACTCCGAACCAATTGATTAAGAGTCAACTGCTCTACCAATTGAGCTAGTGACCCAAAAGCCAAAGCAAGGTTCTGGTACCTGTATTTTAGGATATCGTCAAGAATTTTTTTGCCTTTCAGAAAAAAAAAGAGTAGAAAAAGAGCATGTGCCGCTTCCTTTCCCGCTGCTTCTGCGTGCTTCTTTTTCTGGCTTGCTCCGCCGCATGGACACCGTTCTCGTCCGCGGCGGACCCCGCCCCTTTTTCCTTCAGGACGGAATGGGCCAAGCTTTCCGCAGTCGACGGGAGAGAGCTTTCTCCCCCGCTGGAAAAAAATGCCTCTCTGGCTGTTCTCTGGCTCCTCCCCTCCCAGGGCTATCACACCTATGCGCACACGCCAGGCGCAGAAGGAACGCCCCTCCGCGTACAGGCATCGGAAGACGGCGCCCCCATGCCTCTCTCCTCTGTTCAGGCATTTTATCCTCCCGGCACGGAAAAAACAGACGAAACAGGAGCAAAGAGCTACATCCACACCGGACAGACTCCTGTCTTCCTCGTCTTCCGGGGAGAGTGCGAGAAACTCGTCACGCTGGATATTTCGCTCCTTGCATGCTCGGACAAACGCTGCGTACCGGTGAGGGAACAGCTGCTTCTTCCCGTACCTCCTCCGGAAATGCTCAATGCTGCGCAGTCTCCATGGTTCGCGCAATTTAAAACGTGCCGCGCCGGTGACGCAGAGTCCGTTTCCCCTGACGAGGCAGGCAAGGATGCGCTGCCTGCGCAGACGCTCATGGGGCTCCTGCCCGAAGCCAAGACGTCTGTCTTCCGCAAGACGGACAACGCTGTCGCGTCCGTGCCATCTCCCTCAGCACTGCGAAGCCCCGCTGAAGACCTGGGCTTTGCATTCTCTCCCCAGTCGCTGGAAGGCAGCTTTCAGATTGACGGCTGGCTGCGCGCCATCGGCATCGGCATACTGGCCGGGCTGCTGCTCAACTTCATGCCCTGCGTCCTTCCCGTGCTGACGATGAAATTCTCCTTTTTGCTGGAAGGAGGAGAGATTGAGGAGCGCAGGAAAAACATCCGCACGCACAACATTTACTTTGCTGCGGGCATTGTGGCGTGGTTTGCCTTTCTTGCCGTCATTTCAGGACTTACAGGGATGCTCTGGGGACAGATTTTCCAGCGCAGCGAAGTGATTTTCCTCATGCTGCTCATTGTCTTCTGCATGGGCCTCTCCATGTTCGACATCTTCCATCTCCCCGTGCTCGACCTTCAATCCCAGCGCAGCCATTCTCCACGCATGCAGGCCTTCAGCACGGGGATGTTCACCACGCTTCTTGCCACGCCCTGCAGCGGTCCGCTTCTCGGCGGCGTCCTGGCCTGGGGCATCACCAAGCCCCTCCCTGTGCTCATGACGGTATTTGCAGCCACTGGCGTCGGCATGGCCCTCCCCTACGTCTTTCTGGCATGCTTTCCCAGGCTGGTGCGCTTCATGCCGCGCCCTGGTCCGTGGTTCACCGTCCTTGAGCGCGTCCTCGGGCTCCTGCTCATGGGCACGGCCATTTACCTGTTTTCCCTGCTGCCCCCGGAACTGCATGTCAAAACGCTGATCACCCTTCTTGTAGCGGCTTCGTCCGCCTGGGTATGGGGGCGCTGGGGCAGCCTGCACGGTTCCATTACGCGCCGCATGTTCCTGGGTGCTTTTTCCGTGGGCGCCATTTTCCTCTGTGCCTTCTGGGCTTTCCTGCCGGCCCAGCAGGAAGCTGTAGCATGGACAGCGTTCAATGACAGCCAGTTCAAAAGCGACCTGGGTCAGAAAAACATGATCGTGGAATTCACAGCCGAATGGTGCCCGACATGCAAGGTGCTGGAGCGCACCACCCTGGCGGCCCCAAACCTCCTGCCAATTCTTGAGCAGTATTCCCTGACGGCCGTCAAAGTCGACATGACGTTTAAAAACGAAGTACAGCAAAGGCTTCTGCGCTCCCTGGGCAGCGCCAGCATCCCGCTGCTGGCCGTATTCCCGGCCGGGGAAAAGGCGTCTTCACCCGTGATACTGCGCGACATTTATTCCGTCACAGACCTCCATCTCGCCCTGCGCCAGGCCAAGATCCCCCACAAGCGCATGGTCGAGATGCTCAACCCCGTCAAACTGCTGACCCAGCCCAAGTGATATCGCTGCCAGGGCAGATACAGGAGCATACGCATGAACACTGTCAGAACGCTGCCGGAATTCGCCCATCTTTCCGACCTTGAGATACAGGCCGCCATCAATGCCTACGATGCCGCAGCTGACAATACCCAGGAATCCGCGGGCGACGAATCCGGCGACATCCTCGAGGAAAACCCCATAGCCGGAGAATTCCTGCGCCTGGTCAACGCATATACAGAACGCATGGACGAACTTATCAGGACAGAAAAGGACAAGCGCGGCGAGCTTTCAGAAAACTTTCTTGCCGACCTGCTTGCCTATGAGCCGGAAAACAACATGGAACGCGCGGCCTTCGATTTTGTCACGGGCATATTCCTCGATCTTGACGACGGCGAAGACTAGCGCCCCACGCTCTTCTGAAGCATCATGCACAGAATCTGCCGGATTCCGCCAGACAGCGCTACGGATTGACCACGTTCTGCGGCGCGCCTGCGGCGAAGCAGCATATGTTCCTGACAGTGATGTCGATAATGTTCTGGCGCGCGCCATTGGTGGCCCATGCCAGGTGCGGCGTAAGCAGCGTATTGGGAGCTGAGAGCAGCGGGTCGTCCGGCGCCGGCGGCTCATGCTCAAGCACGTCGGCAGCGAAAGCGGCGAGATGCCCGCTGCGCAGGGCGTCTGCGACGTCGGCGCTGTCGCAGACCGGTCCGCGGCAGGTATTAATGACGATTCCGCCGGGCTTCATCATCGCAAGCGTCCTTGCGCATACCAGTCCCCTCGTCTCCTCTGTCAGCGGGCAGTGCAGCGATATGACATCCGCCCTGCGGAACAGCTCATCGCCGCCGACGTATTCAAAGGGAGCGAACGCGGGCTCCGGCTGCGGACGGTGCGAACAGGCAATCACCTTCATGCCGAAGGCGTGGGCTATCTCGGCAACGCGCTTGCCCAGGTTCCCGTAGCCAAAGACGCCCATCGTCCTGCCCGTCAGTTCGACCTGCGGCGTGAGCCAGTAGCAGAAGCTGCCGCGCCTCGCCCATTCTCCGTTGCGGATGCTGGCGTCATGCAGCGACGTCCTTCTGCACAGCTCCAGGAGAAGGGCAAAGACATGCTGCGCCACGGCGTCGGTACCATAGGCGGGCGTGTTGCACACGGGTATGTCTCTTTTCCTGGCCGCCGCCACGTCGACGACATTGGTGCCCGCAGCGGTCACGGCAACGCACCTGAGCCGCGGCAGCCGGCCGATGAGATCAGCGTCCAGAACGACCTTGTTGACAACAAGGACGTCCGCTTCCCTGGCGCGCTCCTCCACCAGATCTGCTGGCGTCGCAGCATAGGCCATGACATCGCCGATCTTTTCAAGAGCCGTCCACGGGCTGCCCCTGCCCATCCGCAACGTTTCGTCATCCAGGACCACTATGCGCATATTTTCCTCCTTCCCCGCGCAGCGGGCATTTCCCATCCGCTCATGGCAACGGCACCGAAAGCGATGTTTTCTTACTGCCACAAGCTGCTGATTCCCGCAAGGATCCGGCGGCGGAGAGGATAGCGGCGGCAGAACATGCACGGCTTAGTACTCCCGTCACACGGACGCCGCCAAGCGCCCTTCTCGAAACGGAAGGAAGGAATGCGCCCGCGCGGTCCCTGTCAGGCAACATTTCCGTTGCGGGGAGGCTCCGCTTGGCGTAACCTGCAAAAAACAAGAGGCGGCATTGCCATGAAAACACTGAACGAGCTTTACCTCGCTTCACGGGGACTCGTGATCTTCCGCAACCTGCTGGACGATCCGGTCATGCGCGCGCTTTTGAGGCTGCTTTCTCCCGAAGACTCAGACGACGGCGCGTTCATTGATGCGTACGCCAGGTTCTGCGCGGCGCTTTTCTCCCAGGGCACGGACCTTACCGATTATCTGAAAAGGCTGATTCTGGAAGACGAAAACATCTTTCTTCTTAAAAGCTGCGGCGCCGGTGCAATGGATCCGGCGCTTGAAGAATGCCTGCAGAAGGAGCTGGTCCTGCTGCAGGATCTGAGTCAGATCACAAGCGACGCCATCCGCAGTCGAGCCACCTACCAGGGATGGATGCCGAAATGGCATACCCACAGGGAGGATTTTGCCGCCGCATACAGGGATCGGGTGGCATCCCTGCCACAGAAAGGCTACGGAATGTTCGCCCACTACCACATGTTCATCGTCAGGGACGGGTCTCTCGTCCCTGTCAGGCACCCTGACAGGCAGACCCTGGCGGAACTGCCCGGCTACGAGGCTGAAAAGGCCAAGGTGCTGGCCAACACAGAGGCGCTTCTGCAGAACAGGCCGGCGAACAACGTGCTGCTGTACGGCGACGCAGGGACAGGCAAAAGCAGCACGGTCAAGGCCATTGCCAACGACCTGCGCCATAAGGGGCTCCGCCTTATCGAAGTTAAGAAGAACCAACTCTTCCAGCTGCCGGACATCATGGAGACCATCTACAGCAACCCGCTCAAGTTCATCGTGTTCATCGATGATCTCAGCTTCAGCAGCAACGACGGGGACTTTGCAGCGCTGAAGGCCATACTGGAAGGCAGCGTCAGCGGCCACAGCGGCAACCTTGCCGTGTACGCCACCAGCAACCGCAGGCATCTGATACGGGAAAGCTGGGAAGACCGCGCTGGAAGCGATCTGCACGAGGCGGACACGAGACAGGAACTGATGTCCCTCTCAGCCCGTTTTGGATTGACGGTGACGTTTTTAAGGCCCGACAAAAAACTCTATCTGGATATCGTGCATGCGCTGGCCAGGCAATACCAGATCGATATCCCTTTCGAGCAGCTTGACATGCAGGCCGAGGCGCACGCCATACGCTGCGGAGGGCGCAGTCCAAGAGCAGCAAAGCAGTTCATCGAGCTCACAAAGGCGGGCGTCCGCTAGAGGCAGCCGCCGGATCATTCACTGTCAAGATGCTCCAGGCTTGAGGTAAGCGCCTGCGCCTGCGCCTGCATCTCCATCGCCTTCTTGCCCGCGTCTGCACGCATTTTTTCCAGCACCTTGAGATACACGCTGATGGATGCTTCCTCCTCAGCAAGCATGCAAATGGCCGGCATCAGGCTTTCCTCAGCCGCCTGACGGTAGGCGGAGGTCAGATCATTAAAATTCTGATCCAAAACTTCCTGAAGACGTTTCTTCTGTCTGGCCGTCCACGACCGGATGGCCCCTTCCTTCTTATCCAGGAAGATCCTGCGGCAGCGCGCGGGATCGCCAACGCGCCGCAGGAGCCAGATCAGTCCGCCCACCAGCGCCACGGGGACCATGGCCCACCAGTGCAGTCCGCCAAGCGCGGCGCCCAGCCCGAGGCCAAGCCCTCCGATGCTGTGCAGCGCCATACCGGAACCCACGAGGCCGATCTTCTTCAGCATGTCGTTTGCCTGCACCAGCCACTGCGTCCGGCTGAGCGAGAGTTCCTTGACGGATGTCAGTTCCTTATCCTCCACGATCACCGCATCAAGGCACAGCACGGAAATCTCACGCATCGCCCCGCTGAACTGACGGAGCTTCTCGTTCCAGTCCCGCTGCAGGCTGCGCCTCTCGATAAGGAGCTCGTTTAGAGAGTTCCGTGCGATCTCGGGTATAGTGGATTCATTGAAATCCTTCCATTTCTTCGCGCTGAAAAGGGCGGTTCCTCCAAGCTCATCGGCATGGCGGTTGGCCGCATCCATGATGCGCAGCACCGTCGTCTCTTCCCATTCATCAAGCGATCGGTCCTGCTCCTTGCGCCAGGCGTCTATATCCACTGCGGCGGAACGCGCAACCGCCTGAGCCTGATCCACGCATTTTTCGAGCACCTTGTGCAACCGGTCCTTATGCGAGGCGAGGAAGACGTCATGCTGCGCATCCGGCAGTGCGGCAAGTTCCTTCTGCAGTAGCTGGGGCGCCTGCATGCGTACTGTTCCCGCCAGTTCCTCGCCTTTCAGACGCACGCGGGAAACAAGCTCAGGACCGGGACGGGAGCCTGCGGCATGAGTTTCCGTAATGAGCGCGCGCAGGCGCTGAAACTCTGCGCCGCCGCTCCTCGGCAGAGCTGCGCAGCGGGCGGCCATGGCCTCGCGGGCATTAATGTCAAGAAGGCCCAGGACAGTCAGTCCTTCTTCCTGTGCGGCGGCAAGCACCCTTCGGGCCTCGCCCAGGGCAAGGTCACGGCTTGACTTTTCGTTCAGCCGGTCCATGCCTGTGACCACGCCGATGACGCCGGCGGCCCTTCCCATCCTGGCCACGAGGCGCATGAGCTCCGTCTCCGAGGCGGACTCAGGCCTGCGCGCGTCCATGACGAATACAAGGCAGTCGGCCTCAAGGCAGGCCTGGTAGGCGAGATAATTCTGTACATCGCTGGCAGCATTGAGCCCGGGGGTATCAACCAACACGAGACCGCCGCGCAGCAATTCCGACGGAAGTTCCACTTCGGCGTAGGCCGAGCGGCCTTCGCCGCCGGGATACGCCTGCACCAGAAGTCCCGAGAGGCGCGCGCTTTCCTCAATCCAGTCGCCTTCCCCTATGTCGCCCTGCTCCTGGGAAAAGACATCTCCCCCTGTTTCCTGACCGCCGTTCATCAGCGAATTCAATCGCTCCCTCTCAGCGCCGGAAAGATGACGCGCCCTCCCCCTGAACTTTTCTCCCCATCGGAACTTTGCAACCGCGGCAGTGGCCGCGACAGATTCCCGTACAGGTGATACTTCCTTGCCCAGCAGGGCGTTCACGAGCGAGCTTTTCCCCCGCTTTCCCTCTCCTGCGACAACGACGGTATAGGGCTGCTCACGCATTAGAACCCCGAAATCCACCGCCTGCTGAAAGAGCTCCACATCACCTGCGCTCAATGCAAGCCGCTCCAGCGCTTCCGCCGCGCCTGCCGTTTCCTTGAAGCATGCGGCAACAGGCGTTCCGCCGCTTTTCCTGTCCAGAAGAGAAAAAAGCCGCATCACATTCATCGCGCCAAAATAGCGGGCTGCCCAGTGATAGGGATGCGTCGCGCCTTTAGCCAGTGACTCGATGCCGGTAATCCCCTTGTGCAGGGCATCAGTCAGAAATGGAGGTTTCTTCGACTGGGTCACGGCAAGCCCGTTTTCCATGACCACACGCTCCGTCCTGTCTTCAGCAGGGACAGACTCTTCAGGCTTCGTGCCTCTGTGCCAGAACGGCAACTCAGACATGGACGGTGTGTCAGTTTCGGAGGCATTCCCGGTTCCTAGCGGAGAAAACAGCTGTCCATAGGCTGGACAAAGATCCATTATCCCGCGACGAAGACGTTCCGCCTTTGCTGCGGGCAGCATATCCATGGCCATGGCCAGATCTTTGTCGTGCAAAAAGCCGGACGGAGGCACGGGATCAAGAAGCAGAGCGGCATGGAACCTGGCCTGGACCGTGGAAAACGAACGTCCGCCATCTCCGGCGTCAAAGACATCATGCAGAAGCTTTGTCGCCGCTTGCCATGCGCCCGGGGACAATCTGCCGTCAAAATGCGCGGCAGAGGCCAGCAGCACCAGCAGCCGGTCTTCCCCGGAGAGCTTAAGCGGATCCATGATTTCAAGGCCCGGCAGAATCTCGGCGGCTGACGCGGCTATGCTGCTTCCCGGATCACGATGTTCCTTCATAACGCTTCCTGTTCGCTGCGGTGCGATCCGACGGCGCTTTGTGTCCTTTAGCCGGACGTGCAATGACCCTGCGCCTCGAGGCGCAGGGTCATTGTATCAGGCATAAAGCGAAAAACGCAACACTTACTTATGGTAAATCTTCACCAGGTTCGTCCTGCGGGTCTGCTCGCCGGGCGCATACTCCCCTGCGGTGATGACAACATCCTGTCCCATGGGGAACAAATCGCTTGAGGCAATGAAATTCTGCACGCGTCGCAAGTGTGATACGCTGCTGTCGCCAGTGGGGATGAAGTACGGATGCACCCCCCATACGAAATTCAGTGCGTGTTCCACGATGGAATTATGCGTCAGCGCGTAAACCGTCTGCCCAGGACGGCATTCCGCGAGCATGCGGGCCGCCCCGCCGGAAACGGAATGAGCCACGATGGCGCAGGCATCAGTTGCCTTGGCAAGCAGGCATGCCGTGTATGCCAGAAAACGTGAGACATCATTCTTATCCTTCGGCGGGACAAGTTTCCGTGTCGCCAGCAGGTATTTTTCGGCTTCATCGGTGATACTGCGCATATACTGCACTGCTTCCACGGGGTAATTACCAGCCGCGGTCTCATCGGAAAGCATGACGCAGTCCGCCCCGTCCAAGACGGCGTTGGCCACGTCCGTCACCTCGGCGCGGGTAGGCACTGGGGCGTTCACCATCGAGAGAAGCATCTGCGTGGCGACAATGACCGGCTTTCCCGCACGGTTGCATGTGTGGATAATATGCTTCTGAAGGGCTGGCAGCGACTGCATGGGGCACTCCACGCCAAGATCTCCGCGCGCCACCATGACGATGTCGGCGGCGTCAACGATGGCATCAAGATTGTCCACTGCTGCGTTCTGGCGTTCCAGCTTGGCCACCACGGGCAAGTCGCCCTTGCCATGAGAACGCAGCAGCGCCTTCATCGTCAGGATGTCATCCACTGTCTGGACGAACGAAACGGCAACGGCGTCAATACCGAGATCAATGCCGAGGGAAAGCCGTTCTCTGTCCTGTTCCGTTATGGCAGGCAGTTCTATGGATTTGCCGGGCAGGGCAAGTCCTTTGCGCGAAGCGATAGATCCGCTTTGAAGAGCGGTCATCAAAAAGCGCTCAGGGCCAAGTTTTTCCTCTATCTGGAACTGCAGGCCGCCGTCAGCAAGGACCAGTTTGTCTCCGGGAACAAGCGTCGCCAGAATGCTTGGATGATCGAACGGGATGAACGGCAGTTCTTCCTTCTCCTGGCGTTCACGGGCAAGGATAAGCCTGTCACCCTGGACGAGGACGATCTTGCCTTCCGGCAATATCCCGATCCGAATTTTCGGACCAGGCAGATCCTGCATGATGGTCAGAGGTCGGCCGACTTGCTTCTCTATATCGCGTATAGTGCCGATCACATCCCTGAAAAAATTGGGATCACCATGGGAAAAATTAAGACGAAAGACAGAAACGCCGGCTTCAGCCAGCTTAAAAAGAGTCTCACGCTTATTGCTTGCCGGACCTATTGTAGCAACGATTTTTGTGTGCATATAAAACCTTCCAATGTAGTTATTGAGCCGGAACTCTTGCCCATCACCGATGCGCGTCACGTACTCTGCCTTTTTTTCAGGAAAATGTCGAGTTCCCCGTCGCCGCACTATTTTTCGCTTCTTCATGTTTTTGTTGCTCTTTTTGGAGGCATGCCTGCCTTTTTTTTTGTGAAAAAACAGCAGAAAAATGCCTTGACAGTGCCCTTGATAAGGGGCAAAAGTGGAGAAAAGTGGTTAAAAATGGATTCATGATGAGTTTACGGGGTACAATTTCACGCAATATCGACCCGAAAGGGCGCCTGATTCTGCCGCAGAATTTCCGCGACGCCATCGCTTCGCCGCAGAATTCTGAGGCTCCCTGCACGCATGACCAGGCCCCTTCGCCGCAAACGTTCATCCTCACGACCTATGACCAATGCCTCGTGGCCTACAGCTGGAGCGACTGGGCTGAGCTTGAGATGAAATTCAGGAAACTCCCCAATCCCTCCGAACGCGTGCGCCGCCTGAAACTCCTTGTCTTGGGAGGCGCCGAGGAAATGACTCCCGACGCTCAGGGCCGCATCCTTCTTTCTCCTCGTCACCGTGACTACGCAGGTCTTGACCGGGAAGCTATCATGGTTGGCATGCTTGACCGCTTTGAAATATGGAACCCCGCCAGGTACAGCGCCGCCACGGCGCCGGAAAACATTGCGGGGGCGACCGAAGAACTCGCCGCCAGCGGCTTAGATATTCCCCTTTAGGCCACGATCATGCCTGTCCGCCAGCTATCCACATCCGCGCATGCTTCACCATCAACTGCCATACATGAGCCAGTACTTCTGCGCGAAACCATGGAACTGCTTGACCCGCGTCCCGGAGGGCTCTACCTCGACGGCACTCTCGGACTTGGCGGGCATTCCCATGAGATCATGCGAAGGACTGAAGGGAAAGCCCTCCTCTGCGGCATGGACAGGGATCCTCAGGCCATCGCGCGCGCTGGAGAGACTCTTGCCCCATACAAAGAGGCCTGCCACCTCTTCCGCGCGGAATACGCATCGTTCGAATCAACTCTTGATGCCCTGGGCTGGGAACGCATTGACGGCGCCATGCTGGATATCGGCGTTTCTTCGCTGCAGCTCGACGTGGCGGAACGGGGCTTCTCGCTGCGGACCGACGCGCCTCTGGACATGCGCATGGACATGGGAGGCATCCCCCATCCGGGAAGGCCGGCATGGATGGAAAACGCCTACGCTTTGGTGAACTGCGCCCCTGTTGCCGACCTCGCGGATACCATCAAAAAGCTTGGCGAAGACCCTCTGGCGCATCAGATCGCGAAAGCGATCGCCAAGGTTAGAGAGACAGAGCCCATACGTACAACTGGACAGCTCGCCGACATCGTCTGCCGCGCCTATCCGCCCAAGTGGCGCAAAACCTCGCGTAACCATCCTGCCACGCGGACCTTTCAAGCCATCCGCATGGCCGTCAATGATGAGCTTGGGCAGCTGTCCCGCTTCCTTGACAGGATCTGCGCCAGGCTCACCGAGGGCGGCAGGCTTTGCGTCATCACCTTTCATTCCCTTGAGGACCGCATCGTCAAGCAGAAATTCCGTCTCCTGAGCACGGACTGCGTCTGCCCCCCGGGGCTTTCGGTCTGCACCTGCGGTCATAAGGCAGAGGCCAAGCTTCTTACCAGGAAGCCCATTGTCCCTGACGAAAACGAAATTTCCCGCAATCCGCGGGCCAGCAGCGCAAAGCTGCGGGCAATCGAAAAACTCCCTTCCGCATGAGGTCGTTGGCATGAGCAAGGTTCATTCTTCCACACTGGGCACAGGCGGCTGGTTCCTTATTCTGATCGTTGCCATCCTGTTTTCCTTCCCCTTGTCCGTCTACAGCATGTGGATACGCTTTGACACCCAGGAAGTGGCCTACGATATTCAGCGCCTCCAACGGGAAGCCGACGAAGCAAAAATGCACATTTCCAAGCTAGAGACCGAGAAAGACAGCCTGCTCTCCCCTTACTCGCTGGGCAAGACAGCGGAAAAGCTTGGCATGAGCATGGCCGATCCAGGACAAATCCGCCGTCTCCAATCCTTTAATAATAGATAGTCATCATGCGAAAAAACAGATATACCTCATCGTCGTTCCGCCCTGCCGCGAGAAAGCGCCTTGTCAACCGGCGTCTTGCCACGGCAGAGAAGCAGGAATCCTCCGCAGGAAGTCGCCTTGGCTGGCTGTCAAGACTGGGGAAATGGGCTGGCAACAGCCGTTTCTTCCTTGTCGCGATGTTTTTTGCGGCTTGCTGGGTGTTTCTCCTCTGCAGAGCATTCCAGGTGCAGGTTATCTACGGGCCCGTATACAAGGCCATCGCTGAGGACCAGCACTCCCATACGGAAATCATCGAAGGTGAGCGCGGGACGATCTTTGACCGCAACGGGCGCGTGCTTGCGCGCAGCGTTTCCTGTCAGTCAGTCTACGCCAATCCGAGGCTTATCCAAGACACTCAGGATGCGGCCGTGAGGCTTGCCCCAATCCTTCAAAAAAACTCAGCGGATCTCGCGCAGGCTTTCCGAAAGAACAAGGCATTCATCTGGCTCGCCAGAAAAGTTGATGATGCCACCGCCACCGCCATCAAAAACGAGAATATACCCGGAATTTTTTTCCGCCGCGAGTTTGAAAGGGTCTATCCCTACAGAAATCTTGCCGGCCAGCTCCTCGGCTTCGTCGGCATGGACGGGCACGGTCTCGAGGGCGTGGAACGAGCGTTCGACGAAAAGCTGCGCAGCGACAAAATCAGCAAAAAAGTCACCCGCAACGTAGTCGCGCAGGTTATTAAGGAAGAGGAAAACCCCATTGAACCTCATGGGGAAGACATCACTCTCTCCATTGACGGTCAGATCCAGTTCATCGCTGAAGATGTCCTGAGCAAAGCCGTCGACGCTTCAGGCGCCAAATGGGGCGGCGTGCTTGTTTCCGATGTCGCTTCAGGACAAATCCTGGCTTGGGCACAATATCCTTTCTTCAACCCCAACAACTACCGCAAGGCCACATCAAACACGTACCGCAACAGGCTCGCCGGCGACAGCCTTGAGCCGGGCTCCACGTTCAAGCCTCTGCTGATGGCCGCGGCCCTCGAAGAAAACATTGTCTCGCCGGAAACATCTGTCTACTGCGAAAAAGGCTTATGGAGGACTCGTCACGCATCCATCCGCGATGACACGCACTCCTTCGGTAATCTGACGGCGACGGAGATCATAGCCCATTCCAGCAACATCGGATCCGCGAAAATCGGCCTGAAGCTCGGAGCAACGAGGTTCCACAGCTACCTTTCCAGGCTTGGCTTCGGCAGGAAAACCGATGTAGGCGTCCATGAGACACGAGGGATCCTGCGCAGGACGAAAGACTGGAGTGAACTCGACCTCATATCGACTTCTTTCGGACAGAGCATCTCCGTCACCGGCGTTCAAATGCTCCAGGCTTATACCACCCTCGCGGCCGGAGGAATATCCAGACCTCTGACACTGCTCCTCGATGAGAAAGCGGAAAAGCAAATAAAAGGCGAACGCATTTTTTCCTCAAAGACATCCAAAGAAGTGCTTAAGATGATGGAGGAAGTGGTTGACGGTAACGGAACCGGATCTAAGGCCCGCATACCAGGCCTGCGCGTCGCCGGAAAAACAGGAACAGCGCAAAAAGCCGCGCGCTCTGGCAAGGGGTACAGCCATAAACGCCTGGCATCTTTTGGCGGCATTGTTCCGGCAGATTCCCCCCGCTATGTCATCTATGTCATGCTTGACGAGCCCACGACGACTGGTTATGGCGGAGCTATCGCCGCTCCCGTATTTCAGAAAGTTGCCACCCGCACCCTTGCCTACAGCGGCTACCTTCCTGATGTGACCTTTGCCATGGAAAGCACTAAGAAACCTGCTCCTGCTCCCAAAAAGCTGACGCGTGCGCAGCTTGCCCAGCAGAAAAAAGATGAGATCTACCTTGCCAACCGTGAAAAATACCGCTTGGAAAAGGAACGCAGGCAAAGAGAAAATCCCGCCGTTGCAAAAGCTTCCCAAGTTCCTGTTTCAAGCGCCATGCCTGATCTGTGCGGGCTCACGCTCCGGAAAAGCATCGAGGCATGTGCGCAGCTTGGCATCGTGCCTGCCGTCAAAGGAAGCGGTGCTATAGTTGTGAGGCAGAGCCCTCCGCCCGGGAGCAAGTTCCAGAAAAACACCCCGTTTACCGTATGGCTTGCCGACAAGCCGAAAAAATCAGATATCGTAACCGCATCCAAGGATTAACGATGATAAAGACCCCCTGGCAGATATGCGCCGAACTGCGAGGGCGCACAATCCAGCTTGAGACGGATTCCAGGCTTATAGGGGCAGGCGGCGTTTTTGTTGCTCTGCCTCCGGCAAACCCCTGGGAAGAAGATCAAAGCTTGAGTCACGCAAAGATGGCCTTGGAAAAAGGGGCGTGGTGCATCGTAGCACCAGTATCATCCGCCGGTGCCTTCGGTCAGTCGCAGCTTGATGCGCCTGACCGTTGCTTTGTTTTTACCGAGGATGTGCGCTCCTTTCTGGGCACGCTCGCTGCGTCCGTCTACAGAACAGACGGCATTGACATTCCCGTGATCGGCATCACCGGCACCAACGGGAAAACCACATGCGCATATCTTCTTGAGCACCTGTTCGTATCGATGGGAATGCCTGTCGGCGTCCTTGGAACCATCAGCTACCGCTGGCCGGGACATTGCGAAGCCGCCCCTCTGACGACCCCCGGCTGCCTGCAGCTACACCGTTCCATCGCTGCCATGCGCGCTGCCGGAGCAAAAGCAATTATCATGGAAGCATCCTCGCATGCCATCGACCAGAAAAGGATAGCCGGAATCCCTTTCAGCGCCGCCGCCTTTACAAACCTTACCCAGGACCATCTGGACTATCACAAGACTCTGGAGGCATATTTCCAGGCGAAGCTGGCACTTTTCAATTCCTTCCCCACAGCGGAAAAAACCATTGTCGCCAATGCTGACGACGAGCATGGCCGGCGCATACTTGACTCGCATCAATGCGCTACCGCGTTCGGGCTGAACTGCTCCTGTCAGGACCGCCCCATGCTTTCAGCAGACATTCTCAGTGCGGACACGCGTGGCCTTGATCTCCATTTCCATTGGCGCGGCATGTCAGGATCTGCTGAAGAATGGCACATGCACAGCCCTCTTGTCGGGCTCCATAACGCTAGCAACCTGCTTCTTGTGAGCGCGCTGGCCCTTTCCATGGGCTTCTCATTCAGAGACATCCAGGCGTTTTCCGATTTCATGGGTGTCCCCGGCAGGCTCGAACGCATCTCTGTTGACGGATGGGCACAAAACGCCGATGACGCACTGCAGACAGGCGTTTTCGTTGACTACGCCCATACGCCCGACGCGCTTATCCGCGTTCTGAATGCGCTTCGAGATGCGAAATTCAAACGCATTATCACCGTCTTCGGCTGTGGAGGAGACCGTGACAGGACGAAACGTCCGATTATGGGCAAGGCAGTGGCAGACTTAAGTGACATTGCCATTGTCACCTCAGACAATCCACGCACGGAAGACCCGGAAGCCATCATTGACGACATCATTCCCGGAGTTTCCGGTGCTTCTCAGCTCTACCGGGAAGCCGACCGCCGCATGGCACTGGAACTCGCTGTCAGCCTGCTCCGCCCTGGCGATGCTCTTCTCGTCGCGGGCAAGGGACATGAAGATTACCAGATCATCGGAAAAACAAAATATCATTTCAGCGATCAGGAAATTCTCAGGGAGCTTCTCGGATGAAAATCAGCCTAAAGCAGGCCGCCCAGTTCTGCGGCGGCACTCTTCTCCGTGCAGACGGCGCTGAGATTTTTTTTTCCGGCGCTTCCTACGACAGCCGCAACATACGTCCAGGGCAGCTTTTCGTGGCAATACGGGGCGAACGGTCTGACGGGCATGACTTTGCTGAAGCCGCAGTCATAAATGGCGCCTGCGCCGTACTTGCGGAACGCGACCCTTTTTCTGAAAAAAAAGATGCGCCAGTCCTCCTTGTGCCTGACAGCGTCAAGGCACTTGGCGCCATCGCCCACGAATGCAGAATGCGTTTTCCCGGAAAGGTCATAGGGCTGACTGGCACAGCCGGCAAAACCACGACCAAGGAACTCCTCGCGTGCATTCTCTCAATGCGCGGGAAAACAGCCAAAACGCCCATGAATCTAAATACCCAGGTCGGCCTTCCTGTCTCCATTCTTTCCGCCTGTGGCGATGAACTGTTCTGGGTTCTCGAAGCAGGCATCAGTCATCCCTGGGACATGGAAGAGCTCGGCGCCATCATGGAACCTGACCTGGCCATCATTCTCAATGCCGGCGCAGGCCATTCCCTCGGTCTTGGAGACAAGGGCACTGCATTTTACAAAACAAGGCTGCTCGGTCACAGGAAGCAGGGATGTCCTGCTCTTGTCTGCGCCGACTATGACGACCTGGTCCTCAACGCAGCAGGCTTTCCCGATATCCTCTTCTTCTCCACGAAGCGGCAGGACGTGCCATTCTCAGCTTCCTATGCAGGCATCAACGAGCAGGGAAGAGGCGTCTATCGCCTCTGTCTGAACGGAGAAACCCTTGACGTAGACACGTCGCTCACGGGATCCTATGCCGCTGAAAATATCATCGCTGCTGCCGCAGCTGCTTCCCTCCTCGGCCTTGACAAAACGGAGATTGCAGCAGGAATACGGTGTGCCGGATTTCCGAAACAGCGCTTTACCCGTCATGAATTGCCGCGCTGGACTGTCATCGACGACAGCTACAACGCCAATCCACTGTCCACTGCCCGTATGCTCCAGGCGGCAGGCGAACTCGCCGCCGGCAGCGGCCTCGTCTGCGTCATGGGCGAGATGGGCGAACTTGGCGACGCTGCCTGTGAAGAGCATGCCTTTCTTGGGAGAAATATCGCCGCCTCCGGATGCTCAGCACTGTTCTGGTACGGGAATCACAGCGAAGAGGTGCAACGCGGGCTTGCGGACAACGGCTATAAAGGGTATTTCCAACACGTGTCATCTCCCGAAGATTTTATGAACGCCTTCCATCAATATCAATGGAAAGGCTGCCGGCTTTCAGACAGCCGCAAAAATATCATTCTTTTCAAAGGGTCCAGAATGAACCACCTCGAGAAGATGGTCGAACGTTTTCTGGAAGAGGAAAAACATGCTCTATAATATCCTTGTGCCGTTAAGCAGAGACATCTCTTTACTTAACATTTTCCGGTATATCACGTTCCGTTCTGCTTCCGCTCTGATCTTTGCTCTTCTCTTCACTATTCTGACAGGTCCATGGTTCCTGAAGAAGCTCGCCGAACTCAAGGTCGGTCAGCCCATCTTGTCCTATGTCCCTGAACATCTCGGCAAGGCCGGCACACCGACCATGGGCGGTCTTCTCATTATCGCAGGTGCTTTGACGTCAACCCTTCTCTGGGCTGACCTCTCCAATATTTTCGTCTGGCTGACCATACTGGTCTTTCTGGGTTTCGGGCTCGTTGGCTTTATCGATGACTATACAAAGATTCGCCACAAAGAAAACAAAGGGCTGAGTCCCCGAGCCAAAATGCTTGGGCTTTTTCTGGTATCTGCCGCCGCAGTCGCGCTTCTGCTGCTGCAGCCGGAATACAGCACCAGGCTTGCCGTGCCGTTCTTCAAGCAATTCATGCCGGATCTCGGCCTGTTCTATATGGTCTTTGCCGTCATCGTACTGCTTGCCTCTTCAAACGCCGTCAACCTGACAGACGGCCTCGACGGACTGGCCATACTGCCCTTCGTCATGTGCTGCATGGTCTATGCCGTGTTTATCTACGTTGCCGGCCACGCCAGCTTCGCCACCTACCTACAGGTACCTTCCGTCCCTGGCGTTGGCGAAGTCACTGTGTTCTGCTGCGCACTCATGGGCGCCGGCCTTGGCTTTCTCTGGTACAACTGCTTTCCCGCCCAGGTCTTCATGGGCGATGTCGGCGCGCTAAGCCTGGGCGGCGTGCTCGGCTTTCTGGCAGTCCTCTGCAAGCAGGAATTCATGCTTATCATTGCCGGAGGCGTGTTTGTCATGGAAACGCTCTCCGTCATCATGCAGGTCGGCTACTTTAAAGCCTCCCACGGCAAACGCCTTTTCCGGATGACGCCCATTCATCACCATTTCCAAAAAGGTGCTCATCCTCTTCCTGAATCCAAGATCATCGTGCGATTCTGGATTGTCTCCGTCCTGCTTGCCATTATGTCCCTCTCCGTGCTGAAAATCAGGTAACCGACATGCTTGACGCCATGATAACTTACAAAAACGCTGCCGTGATAGGCGCGGGACGCAGCGGGAAAGCCGCTCTTCGGCTCCTTCACTCCCTCGGGGTCCGCTGCCGCCTGCTGGAAAAGGACCCTGACAATATTCCTGAAGACTTTTCGCGCTGGCTTGCTGAAAACAACATCCCCGTGCTTCCGGGCGAACATAAGCCGGAATACTTTAACGGCATCGATGTGATCATCCCGAGCCCGGCGGCGGCAAAGCGTTCAATAGAAGAACTGCTCCAGGGCAGTCATGCTGACGATCGTGCTGCGATCATGGCGGAAACTGAGCTTGCTTGGCGCCTCCTGGACGGTGAGCCCGTCATTGGGATCACAGGGACAAGCGGCAAAACCACGACAACGAGCATTTGTTCTGCCATGCTGGAGCAGCATGGGCTCAGTGTCTTCACCGGCGGCAACATCGGCGTTCCGCTTTCTGAATACGCTCTCGCCCGCCGCGGCGGCGCGCCGAAAGCGAATGCAATCGTCCTCGAGCTTTCCAGCTTCCAACTCCAGACCTGCTCCACGCTCCATCCAAATGTCGGCATTCTCCTGAATATATCTGAGAACCATCTTGACTTTCATGCGGACATGCAGGAGTACACAGACGCAAAAATGCGGCTTTTCGCCTGTCAGACGAACAAAGACCTGGCCATCATCCCCCCGTCGCTTGCGCACCTTGCAGCGCAGTACGGTCTGAAGGCTGAAATAGCCATCATGGACGTAGCCGCAGTCCCCTTTCCAAAAACACGCCTCATTGGGCAGCACAACCAGATCAACGCGTCAGCAGCCTATCTGGCTGCGTCCCGCTTCGGTGTCACGATGCAGGAGGCCTCGCTTGCAATGGAGGCATTCACACCCATCCCGAACCGTCTGGAATACACCGGCACCATCGACGGCGTTGATTACGTCAACGATTCGAAATGCACTACTGTGGAAGCGCTCAAAGTCGCTCTCGCGTCCTTTCATAAACCCGTCATCCTCCTTGCCGGAGGCAAATTCAAAGGTGGGGATCTTGAAGGCATACGGTCTCTCGTCAGGCAGCATGTCAGAGCCGTTGCCCTGTACGGCGCTTCCCGCGAACACTTTGAAAACGCCTGGAAAGACATTGTGCCGGTCACATGGGATAAGGCCATGGACCAGGCTCTTGACCGTGCAAGGGCTCTTGCCAAGACGGGAGATACCGTCTTGCTGGCGCCCGCAACTTCCAGCTTTGACCAGTATAAAAACTATGTAGAACGGGGCAATCATTTTAAATCCCTCGTCCATACCATGGGAGAAAAAGGATGAACGTCCGCATCATGCCACAGACAGAAACGGACTCTCCGGAAACGAAAGGCCCCATCGACAGCTGCCTTCTGGCCGTTCTGCTTATTATCCTCTGCATCGGACTGGTCGCGGTGCTTAGCGCCAGCGGTCCCTACAGCCATAAAAAATTCCACTATTCCTACTACTTCTTCTATCATCAACTCTTCGCCATGGGCATCGGTGCCATCGCCATTTTCATTCTGTGCATCATCCCCAGGCGCTTCATTAACAAATGCCATTACTGGGCCATAGGTCTCTCCGCTGCTCTGCTGGTGGCCTGCCTAGTGGTAGGACTGAACAGCCACGGGGCCCAGCGCTGGATCGACTTCTATTTTCTCAAGCTCCAGCCTATGGAATTCACGCGCATCGCGCTGGTTCTCTATCTCGCCTACTTCCTCGGAAACAAGCAAAATTTCACGGGGGATTTCTCACGCGGCATAACCCCTCCTCTCCTTGTCACCATGATTCTGGTGGGCCTGATCATGCTACAGCCTGATCTTGGCGGAGCAATTCTTCTTATGCTTATCTTCCTCTTCATGCTCATCGCAGGCGGATCGAGGGTAAAGCATCTGTTTTATCTGGCTCTCCCCATTGCCTGCTGCGGCATAGCCGCAATCCTTGTTGCGCCGTACCGCATGAACCGCCTCCTCGCTTTCCTCCATCCTTTTGAAGATATGCAGGGCAACGGCTGGCAGCTCGTGCAAAGTCTGCTCGCACTCGGCAGCGGAGGCATGTTCGGCGTCGGAATCGGCGACAGCATCCAGAAGACAGGTCCCCTTCCCGAAGCCCATAATGACTTCATCATGGCTGTGGTGGGCGAGGAAGTCGGGTTCGTCGGCATTGCCGTAATCATGCTTCTTTTCGCGTTTTTCTTCTACCGCTGTTACCTTGTCATCATGGGTCAGGAAAAACTGCGCGACCGCCTGTGCGCTTTCGGCCTCACCATCGCCCTGGCACAGAGCTTTCTCCTGAACCTTGCCGTTATTCTGGGTTCCGTCCCCCCGAAAGGAATCGCCATGCCCTTCATAAGCTATGGCGGCAGCAGCCTTCTGGCAAATATGATCTGCGCCGGCCTCATACTCCACTACTCACGCACCTCAAGGAACACATGACCATGCCCCTACGCATAATACTCACAACTGGCGGCACGGGAGGACACATCTTTCCTGCCCTCGCTGTCGCCGAGCGCCTGAGGAAAAAATCCCCGGATGCTGAAATCCTGTTCATCGGGGGAACGTACGGCCCGGAAAAAGAACTGGTGGAGAAGGCAGATATAGCCTTTGTAGGCCTGCCTGTACGGGGATTCATCGGCCGCGGACTGAAAGCAATTGGTGCCGTGTCGGCCATGAGCACATCCATCGGCCAGGCAATGAACGTTCTTAAAGAATTCAGACCTAACGCCGTCATGGGCTTTGGAGGATACGCATCGTTCCCGACAATGTTCGCAGCATGGCTCCTGCGCTATCCATGCGCAATCCATGAGCAGAATGCCATACCGGGAGAAGCGAACAAACTCATGGGAAAGATGGCCATGCGCATTTGCCTTTCCTGGCCGCAGCCTGATTCCAGACCCGCATTCAAAAATGCAAAGACCGTACTCACCGGAAATCCTATCCGCGCTGATATAGCCCGTCTCGGCAAGGCCGCAGGACAAAAAGATTCCGCGCATGTCCTCCTGGTCATGGGAGGATCCCAGGGAGCGAGAGCCATCAACAACATGGTCATCCGCATGCTGCCCGCACTGCGCAAGGCAGGCATTGCCATCCTGCATCAGACAGGCAGGAACGAATTTGATGCCGTAATCAGGGAATACGCGCGTCTTGGCTTCACGCAGGAAGAAATCCAGCAGACCGTGCATCCTTTTATCCACGATATGCCTGCGGCCTATGCGCAATGCCGGCTTGCGCTCTGCAGGGCCGGCGCTACATCCATGGCGGAACTGGCCGCCGCGGGGATCCCGGCTGTCTACATTCCCTTCCCCTTTGCCGCTCACGATCACCAGACTGCGAACGCACAGGCGATGCAGGACGCCGGCGGCGGCATACTCCTGCCGCAAGCCAAAGCTGAGGAAATGGCCTCGACAGAAGAATTTGCAAGTTTTATCCTCAATATCATGCAGGACAGCGAAAAACTTGCAAGCATGCGCCATGGAGCCCTGTCCATGGCGCACCCGGACGCTGCCGATGCCGTAGCGGAAGAACTCCTCTCTCTAGCATTAAACACACGGAAGAAGCATGGATAGCAAAATTAGGGCAATACACATGGTAGGTATTGGCGGTTCCGGAATGAGCGGAATCGCTGAAGTGCTTCTAAATCTTGGGTACAGTGTTCATGGCTCTGATCTTTCCAACGGCTCCACTGTGCAACGGCTGCGTGCCCTTGGTGCCGTCATCCACACCGGGCATGATGCATCGAATCTCAAAGACCCTCAGGTAGTTGTGCGGTCATCAGCCATTTCGGACAGCAATCCCGAAATACAGGCGGCGAGAGAAAGGGGCATTCCCGTCATTCCGCGGGCGGAAATGCTTGCCGAACTCATGCGTCTGCGTACCAGCATTGCGGTTGCCGGCACGCACGGCAAGACGACGACCACATCCCTCACAGCATCGATTTTTGACGCGGCAGGCCTCGATCCCACCGTCATCATCGGCGGTCTTCTTAATGCTTACAGGGCTAACGGGCACCTTGGGCAAGGAGAATATCTCATAGCGGAATCCGATGAATCGGACGGATCATTCCTCTGTCTTTTCCCTATCATCAACATCGTCACCAACGTGGATTATGACCATGTCGACCACTATGGCACGCAGGAAGCCATCGATGCGGCATTCACAGCATTCATGAACAAGGTTCCCTTCTATGGGACGAACATTGTCTGCGGAGACGATCCTGGCGTCCGGCGCCTTTTACCCTACATAAAGCGTCCCTATGTCACATACGGCTTCAGCAATGACTGCCGCATACGAGGGGAAATCATTTCCTGCGCTCAAACGAGCATATTTAATGTATGGCTGCGCCACAGGGACGGACGCGAAGAAAAAATTCTGGACCATATTTCCCTGGCACAGCCTGGCAGACATAACATCCTCAATGCACTCGCGGCCATTGGAGTCGCACTTCAGGTCGGCATCCCCCCCGAAAAAGCGGCACTGGGCCTCTCAGAATTCTCAGGCGTGGGAAGGCGGTTCGAACTTAAAGGCGAGAAGAACGGCATTACCGTGATCGACGACTACGGCCATCATCCAACGGAGATAGAGGCTACCATCCGGACAGCGAGGCAGGTCTTCCCCAACCGCCGCCTGGTCATGGTATTTCAGCCTCACCGATTCAGCCGCACCCAGGCGCTTTTCGGCGAATTCTGCCAGGCATTTGAGCATGTGAACAAATTGTTCCTTACAGAAATATACCCTGCCTCAGAAAAGCCCATCCCCGGCGTCAACGGGGCCAACCTGGCACTGGGAATACGGCAGGTATCGCAAACGGATGTCATCTACAAGCCGTCATTCGATGAGATCGTGGAATTACTGCCGCAGGAACTGCGCCCTGGAGACGTGCTCATCACGCAGGGAGCCGGAAGCGTAACCAAGGTCGGCCCGCGGGTACTGGAGCAATTGCCGTGAAAATCATAGAGCGGCCGCTTCTGTCGCAGATGACGACGTTGCGCTTTGGTGGGACCGCCATAGCAGAAATCCGCCTGGAAAACGCGGATGATTTTGATGCGTTACCGGAAGTTGTCAGGCGCTTTGGAGGAAAACCCGTCGTCCTTGGAGGAGGAAGCAACCTGCTTGTTCGCGACGGGGAATTGCCTTTTCTGCTTCTGCGTCCTGCTGTCCGCTTGTGTGGCGGGACTAACGAGCCGATTGTCACAGGTGAGGATTCGACGACAGCATCTATTCGCGCATCTGCTGATCTCCCCCTCCCCAAACTTGTTTCCTGGTGCGCGCGCAAGGGGCTTTCTGGTCTGGAAGGTCTGGTCGGTATTCCAGGACACCTTGGCGGCGCTATCGCCATGAATGCCGGCGCCTACGGCTGCAGCACGGCTCCCCTTGTATGCCGTCTGGCCGTCTATACACCAGAGCATGGAATGCGTGAGCTGGAGCCTTCCGCATGGGATTTCGCTTACCGGCGCTTTTCCTTTCGAGCACCATGCTCATGGAGCATTGTCGTCTGGGCAGAACTCCGCCTGTCAAAACGCTCGCCGGAAGCAGTCAGGTCAGTCATCGATTCCAATCTCGCACAAAAAAAACAAAGCCAGCCTATATCCGAGCATACAGCAGGTTGCGTGTTCAAAAATCCCGATCAGCATTCTGCGGGGCGTCTGCTTGACGCAGCAGGCGTCAAAGGTATGAGGCGGGGATCCTTCTATTTCTCACAGAAGCATGCCAATTTTCTTGTCCACGACATAAAAAACAGTGCCCCCGGCACTCTTGACGATGCTCTTTCCCTCATACATACCGCGAAGGAACGCGTATACAGCCTCTTTGGCATTGACCTGCACAGGGAGGTGATTGTATGGGAATAAAGAACTCAACCCGTCGGAATGCAAGGAATACGTACAAAAGCATGTACCGGCCTTCCGAAAAAGACACGAAGGGAAAAAAAAGCCCGGGCAACAGAAAAATTGCTGCCAAGCCTGAGAAACAGCGCCGGAAGCTCTCGCTGCCACACCCTTCCTTCACTACCTGCGCCCGATGGATGGGAACATTCCTTCGCCTAGCTTTGTCACTATGCATCATTGGGCTTCTCCTTTCAGGAATTGCATACGGCGTTTTCAAAGCCTACAATTTCTGCACGACAAGCAGCTACTTTAATATCACAAGCATACATGTTTCTGGAAACAGCCGCATTAAAACAGATGAAATACTTGCAAAATGCAATCTGAAAACGGGAATTAACAGTCTTTCCATCAACCTGCATGACATGGAAAAGCAGCTCTTAAAAAATCCATGGATCGAAAGCGCTGCCATCAAACGCAAGCTGCCCGACACAATAGAAATATCTATTAAAGAGCGTACGCCGGCGTTTCTCGCCAAGAAAAATGACAAGCTTTACTACATCAATGCACAAGGCAAAATCATCGCTCCTGTTGAAAGCAGCAATTTCCTTTCTCTGCCCATCCTGGAGATCGGACCAGGCGGCGAAGATTCACTTACCCTTGTATCTGATTTCATTGAGCAATTCCAGCAGGCCGGTTTTCCTTTCAATATATCGCAAATATCCTGGTTCAAACTGAGCGCGGGAAGCGGATTTGAGCTGTTCTGGGAAAAAAAACAGCTGCGGCTTAGCATCGGCCTTGAGGACTGGAAGGAGAATATTAAAAGAATCGCCTCTGTAGTGGTAGACATAGAAAACCGAAAAGAAACCGGTAAGGTCACAGGCATACGGTCTGCGGACGGACAAGTCTGGATGACGAAGGAAGAAGAGTAACCTTTTGCGGGTTGCAGAAACCGAATCACGGCGCATCGGCGTCAACTTTTCCATTTCGTGCGGGGAGATCAACTCTTAAATGCTGGACAATTCCGCTTTTTTGTGATGTTTTTTTCCTGCTCGAAATTTAGCAGGATTCATACAAGCTTGCTCCTGCCCAGTGGAGTTGATAAATGGCGTCATCCGAACTGATAGTCGGCCTTGATATTGGCACAACCAAAATATGCGCGGTTGTAGGTGAACAAACTGATGACGGAATAAATATCATCGGCATAGGCACCAGCCCTTCGACAGGATTGCATAAAGGCGTCGTCGTCAATATCGATCAAACCGTCCAGTCCATCGCAAAGGCTGTTGATGAAGCCAAAAACATGGCTGGATGTGACATACGAACAGTCTACGCCGGCATTGCCGGCAGTCATATTCAGGGCATTAACAGCCATGGCGTGATCAATGTTTCCGGCGGTGACGAAATCACACAGAGTGATGTCGACCGTGTCCTCGATATTGCAAAAAACGTACGCATCCCCTCGGAAAGAAAGATTCTTCACGTGCTCCCCAAGGGGTACATTCTTGACGACCAATCCGGTATTGACGACCCTATCGGCATGTCGGGCATGCGCCTTGAGGCCGACGTTCATATCGTGACGGGAGCTGTCGCTTCTGCGCAGAACATCATCCGGGCATGCAATAAATGCGGGCTGGAAGTTGAAGATATCGTTTTGGAATCTCTCGCTTCTTCCAAGTCCATACTTACCGACGACGAAAAAGAAATCGGTGTGGCGATCGTTGACATCGGCGGCGGCTCGAGCGATATAGCCATCTTTTCAGGTAAGGCTATCAGCTACACAGGTGCTGTCGCCCTTGGCGGCAACGACATCACACATGATATCTCACGCGGGCTCAGGACGTCTCAGGGATCGGCTGAAGCTATTAAAATCAAGCACGGCTGCGCCTTAAGCGCCCTGGTGGGGCAGGATGAAAAAATCAACGTGCCCAGTGTTGGAGGACGCCCGGATCAGTCCTGCGACCGCAGTCTGCTCGCTTCCATTTGTGAGGCTAGGATGGAAGAGATTCTCGCCAACATCTATGTGCATCATTTGGATCGTTCCGGACTTAAGGATCAGCTCGCCGCTGGCATCGTCCTGACAGGGGGTGCATCTCTCATGCCGGGCACTGTGGAACTGGCTGAAGCCATTTTCCAGATGCCCGTGCGGATGGGCAAGCCAAGGCGCGTGGGCGGCCTGACCGATACGGTCGACACCCCCCGTTTTGCGACGGCGGTTGGGCTGCTGTTCTATGGAGCCGAAAACGACGCTTACGCCGCATCATCAGAATCAGCGGATTATGTAGAGCACTGGTGGACCCCGCGGAGTATTTTCCGCAGGATGAAAAACTGGTTCAGCGATGTAAGGTAGCACCATTTAATTTTGGGAGAGAATAACATGGGAATGGATATTTCTGCAGATACGGCGCAAGGTGCTAGAATTAAAATCATCGGTGTCGGCGGCGGCGGCGGCAATGCCGTGCAAAACATGATCAATTCTAAGCTGGAAGGCGTGTCCTTTGTTTGCGTGAACACTGACATGCAGGCACTCTCCCGCATAACGGGCGCCGAGCAGCTGCAGATCGGCGTTGAAACGACTAAAGGGCTTGGATGCGGTGCGAAACCGGAAGTCGGCCAGCAGTCAGCAAAAGAAAATGAAAACGACATCGAAAAAGTCCTGGCTGACACAGAGATGGTTTTCATCACTGCCGGCATGGGCGGCGGCACAGGAACGGGTGCTGCTCCTGTCATAGCGAGCATCGCGAAGAAAAAGGGCATCCTCACTGTAGGCGTCGTCACGAAGCCCTTTGCTTGGGAAGGAAAGCAACGCCAGACGGCTGCTCTCAAGGGCATTGAAGAACTCCGCAACGAAGTGGACAGCCTCGTCGTCATCCCCAATGACCGTCTGCTCGCCATCGGACCAAAGAAATCTAAGCTGCTGGAGATGTTCCAGAAGGCTGACGACGTCCTTTTTGACGCGGTCAGAGGCATCACTGACCTGATAACCAAGCCTGGGCTCATCAATGCGGATTTCAATGACCTCCGCACAGTTATGGGCAATAAAGGCATGGCCCTCATGGGCGTTGGCAGAGCCAAGGGCAATGACGATACTGATGACCGTGCGCTTCAGGCAGCACGCAATGCCATCACGAATCCCCTGCTTGACGAAATTTCCATCAAGGGCTGCAAGGCCGTGCTTGTCAACGTCACCACCAACGGCGACCTGCTTACTGAGGAATGGATCGCCGCAGGAGAATTCATACAGAATGAGGCCCGCGGTCCCAACGGGGAAGAGCCTCTCGTTGTTCCGGCAATGGCCCTGGACACCGATCTGGAAGACGGCGAGATCAGGATCTCTGTCGTTGCCACCGGAATAGAGCCATCACAGGGACATACACCAGCTTCAGACTCTGACAAGAAAAAAACAGAGGCCCCTAAGCCGGTTCAGGGCCCGCGTTCATACGATCCAAACGAAATTCTCAAGGGGCTAGGACAGCAGCGCCAGAACAGCGACTTCATTGTCGAGGAAGAGAAAGATTCAGATATCCCGGCTTTCATGCGAAAAAAGCAGAACGGATAACGTCTCAGCCTCAGCCAAAGCCCGTTTGCCTGCGCAAATGGGCTTTGGCTTTTTTCACTACCCCGTCTTTCTGTCTGGAACTGTCTGGTTATGCCCGCCGCTGTTTGCAGTACGCAGAATGACAACGCTCTCTGCTTTTTGCGGTGTTTTTCCTGCACGGGATAGCAGGGACGGGGAAAAAGCCTAACGCAGATGAAAATCACCGTGAATGACTATGGAAAAGCAATACCCTGAGTGCTGGCTGCAGCATCGCGTTTCCTATGGCGAAACAGACGCCATGGGCGTTGTCTACCATGCGGAATATATCCATTTTTTTGAACGGTCCCGCGGAGAGCTTTGCAGAGCATGCGGTCTGTCCTATGCAATGATCGAAAGCAGAGGCTATATGCTTCCTGTTAAGGAAGTGCACTGCCTGTACCGGGCACCGGCCCGTTATGACGACCTTATCCATATTTTTGTGACGATTTCCGAAATGCGCAAGGCATCCGTACGGTTCCTGTACAAAATCTACGATGATTCGAAAACCAAGATCCTGTGCGAAGGCATGACGCTCCATGCCTTTGTTGATCGCACAGGCCGCCCGGTGGCCATTCCGGACTGGATACGCGATATATTGGATCCTGGCAGCATCAAAGCCTGAAAGGATGCCTGCGGGCGGCGCCGCACATGAAACCTGCATACCGCCAGCATGAAGGTCAGCTTGAAAGTTCAGTCCCTGACGCTGTTGCCTGCCTTTTTCTTTTCAAGTATATTTCTCCTGCAAACCTTCTTAAACTCAACCATGGAGGCAAAATGAAAAGGCTTTCTTGTGTCCTCGCCGCATTTGCGGTCCTTTGCTTGGCTGTCTGTGCGCAAGCCAAAACCTATATCAACGGCATAGACGCCAACTATCCGCCTTTCGCTTATGTTGGCGAAGACGGCAAGCCGGCCGGATTCGATGTTGATTCCATGGACTGGATCGCGAAGACCATGAACTTTGAAGTCAAGCACCAGCCCATGGACTGGGATGGCATTATCCCTGCCCTGCTGAACAAGAAAATCAGCATGGTCTGCTCTGGCATGAGCATCTCTCCTGAACGCGCTGCCGTCGTGCAGTTCTCTGAACCCTACTTCACTATTCAAAAAGTCATTATCGTACCGGCTGATTCAAAACTTACGGCCGATCAGGTCATGGCTGGTCCGACAAAGCTTGGCGTGCAGCGGGGCACAAACGAACATGAGCTGCTGGAAAGCAGGAAAGAAGAGAAGAAGCTTTCCTATGAGCTGCGTTTCTATGATTCCGCACCCCTTGCCATTGAAGACATGCTTAACGGCAGGATCGAAGCCATAGCCATGGACAGCGCGCCTGCACAGGACGCCATCAATAAGGGCAAGGCTGTTAAAATTGCCGGAACCTTTGCAGAGGATGATGTTTTCGGCGTCGCCATCCGCAAGGAAGACAAAGAACTGCTTGATCTGGTCAACGAAGGGTATCGCAAGCTCAAGGCTGATCCCTACTGGAAAGAGTTGCAGGCCAAGTATCTCACGAAGTAGCATTGAAAAACACGGAAGCCGGGAAACCGGCTTCCCTGCACTGCCCGGAAGGCCATGAACATTTTTTCCGTCATCATTGAAGCGTTTCCCTACATCCTTGAAGGGACCCTTGTTACGATTCTGCTCGTCATCGGCGCACTTACCCTGGGATTCTGCATTGGTGTTCCGATGGCGGTAGCGCAGGTGTATGGACCGCTGCTTGTTTCCTCATTCGTCAGGATCTATGTTTGGTTTTTTCGAGGCGTGCCTGTTCTGCTGCTGCTGTTCCTCTTTTATTACGGCGTATTCGGCATGCTTGGTCTGGAAATCAGCACCATCGGCGCATCCTGCATTGTCCTGGGCATGACCAGCGCGGCATACCAGTCACAAATTTTCCGGGGCGCAATACAATCCCTCCCCGCCGGTCAGTTTAAGGCAGGTCGAGCTCTCGGCATGCGGGACAGCCAGTCCATCCTCCACGTCATACTTCCCCAGGCACTGAGGCTGTCCATACCGGGATGGTCAAACGAATATTCCATTCTTCTAAAAGATTCCGCCATGTGCTTTGCTCTCGGGACGCCGGAAATCATGGCACGGACCCATTTTGTAGCATCAAGAACATATGAACATCTCCCGCTCTATCTGACAGCGGGTCTCATTTACTTCGCCATCACCCTGGCCGGGGTCAGCATGCTTCGGAAATTGGAAACAAAAGTACGTATCCCTGGCTACAACAACGCGGGTATGTAGGCAAATGCGTATGAACATTTCAGCAAGTGAATCTGACACGCCTATTTTACGTGCCGAACATTTTTCCAAATATCTTGGCGGCCGCAAAATTCTCGATGACTGCTCCATTCAAATGCGCCCTGGCGATGTCAAAGTCCTCATTGGACCTTCTGGTGCAGGGAAAAGTACGTTCCTCCAATGCATCAACTGCCTGCTTGAGCCAGATGAAGGCGAAATATGGCTTGGCAACAGAAAAATCAATTTAAAAAATTCACGCGAACTTTGTGAACTGCGCCAGCATGTAGGCATGATCTTTCAGGATTTCAATCTGTTCGACCACTTGTGCGCAAAAGAAAACGTGGCGCTTGCCCTCCGTAAAGTCAAAGGCTACGGGAAATCGGAAGCGCTGGAACGTGCGCAGCGAGAACTTGCCCGCGTCGGACTGGCTGACCGCGCAACGCTCTTTCCGGCGCAACTCTCCGGAGGACAGAAACAGCGCGTGGCCATCGCAAGGGCTCTCGCCATGGATCCTACAGTCCTGTTGCTCGACGAACCGACATCTGCGCTTGATCCCGAACTTGTCGGTGAAGTCCTCAACGTAATCCGCGAGCTTGCATCCCATGGGATGCCCATGATCATGGTGACGCATCAAATGGAGTTTGCGCGTGCCGTTGCCACGGAAATACTGTTCATGGAACAGGGCAAAGTCATTGAACAGGGGGCGCCGGAAATGCTGCTGGCCCCAGGAGCAAGATCCCGTACGCAGGATTTCTGCACGCGGCTTTGCGACCTGTGCGGCGGCGAAACAGGACGCATCAAGGAATGACCGGCCATGCTCGATCTTATCGATATTGATTTCATCACGGGACGGGTGATCCCCTACCTGGACCGCGGCCTTATGATGAGCCTGAAACTCATCATCCCTGCATCGATCATCGGCGGGTTCATCGGCGTTGTCTTTGGCGTTTTGCGTGTTTTTGGCAATAGCTGGGCCAGAAAATCAGCAGACGTTTTTGTCGCCATTATCCGGGGAATCCCCCTGACCGTACAGCTCATGATACTATATTTCGGTCTGCCCAGCATTCCATGGTTTAAAATCTATCTTTCCCCATATCTCGCCGCCCTCATCGGCTTTATCATCTGTACCTCATCATATCAGTCAGAGTATGTAAGGGGTGCGCTCCTCTCCATTCAGCATGGGCAGATCAAGGCGGCGCAGGCACTGGGAATGAATCGCTGGCAAACGATACTGCATGTTATTGTACCGCAGGCTGTCCGACGTGCCCTTCCTGGATGCGGCAACGAGATCATCTACCTCGTCAAATATTCCTCCCTGGCATACCTCGTTACATGTATCGAGCTTACCGGCGAGGCTAAGGTCCTCGTTTCCAGGACGTTTCGCCCTACGGAAGTGTATTTCGCCGCTGCGTGCTATTATCTGATCATTGTCACTGCCGCGACATGGCTCCTGGCCAGGCTCGAAAAGGCACTGGAAATTCCAGGAACAGCAAAAAAACAATAGACGTTTACTGTAGGACATTTCAGTATCACCGGTTCCATCATCATGCATTCATTAGACAATATCCGCAACTTCTGCATCATAGCGCATATCGACCACGGCAAATCAACGCTCGCGGACAGGATACTGGAATATACCGGCATCCTCTCAGAACGGGAAGCACGGGACCAGTACCTCGACAAGATGGATATCGAACGGGAGCGCGGCATCACAATCAAAGCACAGACCGTGCGGATTCCCTATACGGACCGCAATGGCAGACAGTATATCCTAAATCTCATCGACACGCCCGGTCATGTGGACTTCGGATACGAAGTTTCCCGATCCCTAGCAGCCTGCGACGGTGCACTCCTCGTGGTCGATGCCACGCAGGGCGTGGAGGCGCAAACGCTTGCCAATGTGTACATGGCGCTAGACCATAATCATGAGATCGTGCCCATCCTCAATAAGATTGACCTGCCCAGCGCGGATGCAGACCGCGTCAAACAGGAGATTGAAGAATCCATCGGCCTTGACTGTACCGATGCCGTCGCCATTTCAGCCAAGACAGGATTAAACATCGATAAAGTTCTCGACGCCATCATCACAAAATTGCCTGCGCCGCAGGGCAATATCCAGGCTCCTTTAAAAGCGCTGATCTTTGATTCCTGGTATGACAGCTACCAGGGCGTCGTGGTTCTTTTCCGCATTCTTGATGGTTCCCTGTGCATCGGCGATACCATCCATCTGATGGAAGGCAACCATGATTACGAAGTTGTGCGCCTCGGCGTATTTTCCCCCAACGCTGTGGACGTCAATATCCTGTCTGCCGGAGAAGTTGGCTTCCTTTGCGCCAATATCAAGGAACTGGGCCATGCCCGTGTCGGAGACACCATAACCTTGCGTGACCGACCTGCAGAGGAGCCCGTGCCCGGATTTAAGGAAGCAAAGCCCATGGTTTTCTGTGGTCTCTACCCAACAGAGGCCGCCGACTATGAGAACCTGAAAAGCGCTTTGGAAAAGCTTCAATTAAACGATGCCGCTTTTTCCTATGATCCTGAAACATCCACTGCCCTCGGCTTCGGTTTCCGCTGTGGATTCCTCGGGCTGCTGCACATGGAAATCATTCAGGAGCGGCTCGAGCGGGAATTCCAGGTCGAACTCATTGCCACTGCACCGTCTGTCATTTACCGCGTGGAATTGACCAACGGCACGACACTGAACATTGACAATCCTGCCATGCTGCCGGATTTCTCAAAAATCAAGGCGATCTATGAGCCTTATGTGAACATGGATATCCATGTTCCTTCTGAATTCGTGGGCAATGTGCTCAAGCTCTGTGAAGAAAAGCGCGGCATCCAGAAGAACATGGCTTTCATTACGGCTACGCGCGCAGTCATCACCTATGAAATGCCCTTTGCGGAAATCTTCTTCGACTTCTTCGATAAATTGAAGTCAGGAACCAAGGGCTATGCCTCCATGGACTATACCCCTATCGACTACCGGGAATCCTCACTGGTAAAACTCGATATCCTTCTTAACGGAGCTTCCGTCGACGCCCTTTCCGTAATCGTCCATAAAGAAAACGCATACCCCTATGGCAGGGCCCTTGCACTAAAGCTCAAGCGCACCATTCCCCGGCAGATGTTCGAAGTGGCCATCCAGGCAGCCATTGGCAATAAGATCATCGCCAGGGAAACGGTGCCTGCCTTCCGCAAAGACGTGCTCGCAAAATGTTACGGCGGTGACATTACGCGAAAAAGAAAGCTCTTGGAAAAGCAAAAAGAGGGCAAAAAGCGCATGAAAAGAATGGGCAATGTCGAACTGCCTCAGGAAGCGTTCCTTGCAGCCCTGCGCGTGGATGACGGAAGCAAGAAATAATGCCGCTAGCGACGCACGCTGGAAAGGTACAATCTGCTCAGGGAAATGCAGGAAAGGAGGATATCCGGAGCCCAGGCTGCAACAATGGGAGGAAGTATCCCCCGCTGCCCAAGCGATTCTCCAAACAGAGTCAGGGCATATAAGGCAAACGTCCCAGCCAGGCTTGCAAATACTGCCACATAAATATTGGCATTCCAGAGAACAAGTGCAGCGCCGAGAAGCGCCATTACCACCAATGAGAAGGAATAGGAAATCTTGCCATGCCAGATGGTCCTGAGCCCTTCCACATTTGAGCCGGCATTTCGCAGTTTTATGATTGTCTCCCCTAACTGCCATATAGGCTGCTGCTGGATGCTCGCGCTGGCAGTGGAAAAAAACAATTCCGGCGACTGGGCAATGGGAATGTCCATTTCCGTGAACAAGCGCCTCTCATAGGTCTCCGGATTGACATACTCGCCGTCAATAGCGATCCAATGCGATGCATCTCCCCTCGCCTTCTTTGCTCGCACGAGGGCATCAATCTCCGAATCGTTTTCTCCCACATGGAATGCTGTCAGCCCTGTTCCATCGCCATCGGCGCGGAGCTTGTCAAGAGACACGATCCAGCCCTGCTCCATAAACCATACGTTATCCAAAACCCTTTGACTCAGGTTCCTGTTGCGGACCTGTTCCTGCCAGATATGGTCTGCCACAGCCGCCCCACGGACCCCTAGAAATTGTGCGCATCCAAACTGCACGCCCCCCCAAAAGACACCACAGACGACAAGCATACCCGCGACAGCGGCAAAGGAGATCCCTCCCGCATGCAGTGCGGTCAATTCCCTGGCATGATCCATCAGACACAGTGTCATCACGGTGGCCAGCAAAAAAACAGCGGGCAGTATCTGCGCGATGATGCCCGGGAGTCGGGCAGCGAAATATTTGATAACCAAGGGAAATCCTGCCCCGGACTCAATGAAGATGTCGACGCGTTCAACAAGCTCTGTGAGCAAATACAGTCCTACGCCCAGTCCCATGATGAGCATAAGGAGCCGTGCCTGACGAAAAAAAATGTAACGGAACAGCAGGTTCATGCGGCACCACCAGACGCAGTTCTCTTTCTCAGTGCACGCAAGTAGTCGGATACTCTGGGCATCCTTTCCTGAGCTGAAAGTCTGACCCCGTATACGCCCAAAGCAAAAAATACAGCATTGGGCAGCCATAGTCCAAGGGAGGGAGGAACGTCTCCACTTTCCCCAAGGCTGATGCCAAACATGAGAAAGCTGTAGTACACGAGGAAAAGCAATAGTGCCAGGAGAACGCCTGACTGTTGCTTCATGCCCTGGAACGACGTGGCAATGGGGATGACAAAAATCCCCAGGACAATGCAGGCCAAGGGAAAAACAAAGCGTTTGTGGCGCTCCACATGCAGTTTTCTATACATGCGGGGAGAGGTTTTCCGCAGCTCCTTTTCCTGCTCCAGGTCAAAAAGCCGGCTCCAAGTGTATTCCTTCGGCTTTACCGGTCCGAGATCGATGCCTTTAAAAAGTGAATCGACATCAAGGCGGACGGCGTACTCGTCAAAACCCATGACAGAAAGCGCTCCTTTTGTCTCGACATAGCTTCTGCCATTCTTAAGCAGGAAAAGCAATTCACCTTTCTCGTAATCTGTCTCAAGTCTTCCCTCAGGCGCAAGAATGATCATCCTAGAATCTGGCTTGCGGTGATCTTCAACCATGATTCCGGAAAGAATTCCCTTATCTGCATCTGCCTTACGGGCAAACATCACCATGTTCGGAACATCTCTGTTAAAAACCCCTGGCTGGACAACAATGCGGGCGCTGTTACTGGCAATGGCAAGAACTTTTCCACGAAAATGCCCCATCCCCCAGGCCTGCAAATAAAAGGAGATCCATGCGCCGAATAGTGCACAGCAAATGGAAAATATAAGGGAGGCAGGCAGCATCTGGTAAAGACTCAGGCCGCCTGCTTTAAGTGCAACCAGCTCCCTGTCCGTGCTCATGCGCAGAAAAGTCAGAAAAATTGCCAGCATACAAGCTATAGGACAGATGATAAGGAGAAAAAATGGACTTAAATAGCCAAAAAGGCGAAGCGTGTCACCGATGCCTAATTCCAAGCCCAGAAGCAATTCGCGTAGTTGCAGCGCTCTTCCCATCAGAACAAAGAGGAGAAGAACCGCCATGGAAAGGAAAAAAATTTTAGCATGCTCCAGGAGCAGCCGCGAATAAAGCAGCTTCATTGTTCAGTTCCGCCTTTCGCAGTACTAAGCAGACGTTCCAACGATTCCTGATCCAGCGGCGAAAGATTAAAGCGGGCTCCCGCATCATCAAGAAGTTCCGAAAGAGAAGCCGATCTATTATCCTGCCTTTTTTCCAGGAGATATTTTAATGCCCTGCGGACAAGTTCTTCATGATTGATGACAGGGGCCATCACTTCCTCCTGAATCGGCGGGTTATTTTGCCGAAGAAAAATCGGTTCTGCTGTCGGAAACGAGAACTGTTTCGCACGGTTTAGGAATCAACACTCTGCACTGCGGCGCACAGCGCCTGACGTAATCCACGAAAGCATCGGCATTTCGGGCCAGTAGCGGGAATGTTGCATAGTGTATGGGCAGGACAAGGGGAGCACCGATCAGGCCCGCGGCTTCCGCAGCCATACGCGCGTCCATTGTGAAGACGCCTCCCACAGGAAGCAACGCAAGATCAACCGATAACATCTCTCCGATGAGCTTCATGTCTCCAAAAAGAGCGGTATCTCCCGCATGGTAGACAGTATGCCCACGGGGCATTTTTACGACAAACCCGGCAGGAGACCCCAATCCAGAAGAGTGAAAGGCCTGCGTCATGGTCAATACAGCGCCTTTCACGGCTGCCGATCCGCCAATATTAATGCCGACTATGCGGGAAGGATCCACGCCCTGCGCCAAAAAATATTCTGCGAGCTCAAAGATACAAACAATAACGGCTCCAGTCTGTGCTGCGATATCCAATGCCTGCCCGAGATGGTCGCCGTGATTATGGGTGACAGCAATAACATCAGGAGAAGGAATGGTCGTCCACGCAGGGGCATGGGGATTGCCTTCAAAAAAAGGGTCGATAAGAACAGAAACGCCATTCTCTTGCAGCAGGATATTGGAATGTCCATACCAGGTAACGCTGAGCATGCTCACGGCAAGCCTCCTTCGCACATGTATGCGCGGCAAAAAGAAAAGATAACCTGAAAATGCAACATCCTCAAGAGAGAATGCATCATTCTAATTCCGGCGATGCACCCCTATGATGAGCCGCTCGCATATTGAAAAGACAGGAAAAACAGCGAGATAGACCATGCTGAAGTTGCACCGAAGGAAAGGCGTCTGCTGGGAGCATGATGCATGCTATCTGTCACTGCGCCATGGGAAGGCCTGCTATCGGCCGAACAGGGTTTTAAAGAGCCCGTCGCCATGAAACAGGTCCATGCCGCCAAGCAGGACTATGCAGACCAACAGCGCTATAAGGGCGCAAGCAGCTCCCTTCATGCCAAACATTTTATCAGCAAGCCAGATAATAAACAGTCCAAAAACCGATCCTAGCATTTCCTCCATACGAATGCACTCCGGATATTGCATTTAGACAAAAAAGCCCAGGAAAACCTGGGCTCAAGGAAAAAATCTACTTTACTCTTCTGATTCTTTGCGTGGCAGGCATGACCAGGGGGGAATTTTTGGAAATATAGCGTTCCACCACTTCCTCGAGAAGCACCTGAGGAACGGTCACAGGAACTCCTTCCTTAAGCATTGCGAAGCCATCTCCGCCGCCGACGAGATAATCATAGAGCGCCACGCGGTACGTTTTCTTTAAATCAAGGCGGGCGAATTTCCCTCCGGGCTCCATGATCTCAGCTTTGACTATGCGCCTTCCTGCGGGCCGCGTTCCATCCACCACATACCGCAATCCTGCGGGCTGGATTAACCGGGGGCCTTTTGCTCCTTCTTCAGCAACTCCATGTTCGAGAGCTTCCCATAGCTGCTCACCTGTATACTCCCGTACCATGAAAATGTTCCCGAAAGGATGAAGGGTCAGCATGTCGCCTTTTGTGATCTTGCCCACGGGCAGAGCTGTACGCATGGCCCCACCGTTGCAGATGGCCGCCGTCGCGCCATACCTTCTGGAGAAGTCGAGCATGGCGTCAACGGTTACCATGGCGCTGAGGCATTCATCTTCGCGGCAGGCATCCATTCCGTCCCGGAACTCATTGTACTGCTCGCCGATTACGGCCTGGCGGTATGCATTGAGCGAGGACAGATACTTATCAGTCAGAGAAGCTATCTTCGGATCGACGGGCAGGTCGTTGTCAAGCTGCACGGCTGACCCCTTCCAGGAAACAGGCACGCCGTCCCCATCAAAAACGATGCTTAATTCACCAAGATACTGAGCAGCTCTCTTGGCCGTGACAACAAGCACAGGCTTTCCAGAAGGAGAGGTTTCGACCGTTGGATAAGGACCTTCCGGTGAGCCCGGGCCAAGATAGCTGTGCGTATGCCCTCCAACAATGACATCAACGCCATCTACCGCGCGTGCCAATTGTTTGTCGGCGGGCAGGCCCAGATGCGTCAGGGCAATAATGCAATGTACGCCCTGCTGTTCCAGTTCCCTGACATGTTTCGCCAGCGTTTCAGCTGCATTGGAAAACTTGGTGTGGGAACAGGCTGCAGCCAGATCCACGACCTCATCATTCGCCAGTCCTATAATGCCGATTTTAACGCCGCGTATCGTTTTAACGATGTAGGGAGAAAACTGGTTCTTCAACAGCGGGCAGCCTTTTTCAGGAGTGAGGTTGGCCGCCAGCAGGGGAAACTTCAGCGTCTCAATGAACTTGGAAAGTTCAAGGCAGCCTTCATCAAACTCATGGTTGCCAAGCGTCATGGCATCCCACGGCATATGCTGGTCCAAATCTGCAAGCATGGGCCATTTGTTCACGCTGTAAAAAAGCGTGCCTTGGAACTGGTCTCCCGCATCCAGGGCTATCACGTTGTCCTGCTTATTCTTTATCTCATTGATAGCTGCCGAAATCCTTCCCAGTCCTCCTATGCTTTTGCCTTCGTCAAAGCTCGCGTTACCATGCGCGTCGATGCCAGCAATGTGTGAATGCGTGTCATTCGTGTGCAGGATGACCAATTCCACTCCTCCCGGCGGCACATGAGAGCCTCCAAGCTTAGCGCACCCAGCAAGCGAAAGGAGTAGTAAAAGGACAAACGGCAGGACTGCCGGAGAAAACGCATAACGCCTTATTCTCATATCACATCTCCATATGCTAGAACATCGCATGTCATTACTGCCCTGTCATCTCTCACTTCACTGAATTCCAGTATTTCTTGTCATTCAGCATGTCCCAGAATCTCTCTGCGTCAATATCTGTAACAATGCGCATTTTCTGGCATCCCAGGGGTGCGTATTTCGGATATGCAATGGATTGGCCGTATGCCAGTCCATAGCTGTCATTGACATCAACAGACTGATCGACATAGCCGGTTATGAGGGATGGATCAATAATCACTGCGGAGACAAGGACGTCCCAAACAAAATGCGTGAAACTGCTGTTTTCTTCAAAACTCTTTCCGACAAATGTGTTGCTCAGCATATCCGCAAGCGGACTGTTGCCCAATGTACGCAGGATTCTATCGTAATGATCGCGCTGAAAAACGACTTTCTCGCACACATCGAGGCCAAGGACCATTTGCTCAGCAAAAGGAGTGCGTACCGCTATCTTGGCGGCTTCTGGATCAAACCACCAGTTAAACTCAGCTGTCGGCGTGACATTACCATTTTTAAAGAACGAACCGCCCATATACACGATTCTCTTAACAAGGGGAATAATGTCAGGCGCTTTCCGTATTGCCATTGCAATATTGCTGCAGGGGCCTATAGCGGCGATGGTGATCTCCCCGGGATTGCTGCGGACCGTGTCTATTATAAAATCAACGGCATGCTTTGCAACCGGAGTAATAGAAGGAGACTTGTGGTAATGCGTACGGTAGGCATCAAGCCAGCTCGCGGGCTTCTGCAGCCCGAAAGAGCCCACCCATGCGTCAGCCCCCATGCCGCAGGCAGCCCTCTCATGCTCAAAGAGTTCATGCCGCTGGGGACGGAACGGGAACTCGAGGCCAGCAGCGACAGGCACATCGCTGCGTTTTTCGACTTCCAGCTGGTATAATGCATACGCAGTTCCGTCTTCCACCCATGAATTCCCCGTAACTGTCGTCACTCCCACCAGGTCAATATTCTGCGCATTAGCGAGCAAGAGCATGGCGAAGCCATCATCAAACGCCTCAACCATATCCGTATCAAGCAGCACCTTTTCTTTATGCTGCTCCATGGCCTGGACAGGATGGGCGAACAAGAGGAAGCAGGCAAACAGCAAACAGAAAAATTTCATATTTTCTCCCACACAAAATGAACTATGCCGCTCTTCTCCAAAGAACGGCATAGAAAAAGCATGTCTACACAGCAGGCCGAACCCTGTTGCCCCGTCCCTTGACTAAGAGCAAGACTATGAGCACGACTGCTGCAGCAATCATAGCCCCTCCGATAAGCGGTCGGAAACGCAGCCACGCTATGGATATGATGATAAGGGACCAAGCAAGCCCGAGAAGCGTACTGACAAGCCCTGTTCCGGCGCTAACGATGTCCCCCAGGAGAGGAATCACACTTGCAATGACTGCCAAAGGAGCCAACAGGCATTTTATCCCTGCGATAACAAGAATGATGCCAACGCCGCGCAGGATCCATGTCATTGTGCTGTTCCCGCTGTGGGCCTTGCCGAACATGTTTTCCATAGTCACAGTGCCCATGCTGAGGCGCGAAATCTCCTTGCCATTGGAAGCAGCAAATTTTTCAAACGTTTCCCCATTAAGCTTTGCTATCAGGCTTATATCTGCGGGGTGCACCGTTTTAAAGCTCACGCGCACGTCGCCAATACTCGGGCTGGAAGGATGTTTGCCGATATAAAGGACATTGCCCTGCTCATGCACATATTCTTCCAGGCCAAACGCACTGTTCATCATCTGGGAAGCCAGGCTGGACATGGCGTTGTCGAACGTCTGGTCCTGAAGCGGAGGATGCGATGCTCCTGTGATGCTGCTGCGAAGTGCGTTCTTTGCCTCCTGGCTGATTTGGACGGGCATCGGCTCGCTTCCCGAAATGGAACTGATGAAAAACGCTGGAAGTTTGTAGGCGCCAAAGGAAACATTGGTCGCTCTCAGCGTCATGTTCTCAACATCCATAAGAACGGTGTTGCTGTTTGCTTTCCTCGCGGAAGGGTCGTGAAACTGCCCGGACTGAACAGGACGAGGAGTCCACTTACGCTCATACGTATATGTGGTTACAGTCTCTTCCCCTCCTCCCAGTTTTTTCTTTTTCTCGCTTTTTGAATGCTCAACCCATTGATAGAATTCTACCTTGCGCTCAAGGGCAATGGCGCGTTCGCCGACCCCGAATACCGGATCTGTAAGGACATCCTGCGTATCGGCAAAGCCTGAAGCATGAACGACCTTTCCATTCAGCGATGCATTCAGCGTATTTATATCACCCAGTTCCACCGTGGCGGCCTGTGTTTCATTGAGAGCATCACGGGTGGCAACGAAGTCACCTTCATTCCACCACAGCAAGCCAGTTCCGCCTATGAGCAAAACCAGTCCAAGCCCCATCCCTGAAAACGAAGAGCCTATTCTGGAAAACCAACTTGTTTCCGTAACTTCGGTGTATGCCATAGTTCCTCCTAATGGCTTTATAACTATTTCCTTTTCTATTTTAGAAAAAATATTAACTGAGCGCTATACTTTTAAAGATGATTTTTAAAATTTATCCGTAACCATCATGACACGCCCCCTGCCACCTAAGAATCAACATTCTGTCTGAAATATTGTTGAAAGAAGAATGCGGCGGAATGAATTAGTCGCAAAGCAACTTATTGAGAACTCGTATAAAAGTTTAAGTAATGTGCACACACAGTTTTCTCCGCCTGTGTCTGATATGGACAGCTTGACAATTACCTGATGCCATGGCGATTAATACACGGTCAACATGCCAGGAGGATGACATGCCGTACGTGCGGTCGGTTCTAATAGCTCTCTGCCTTAGTCTTATAGTTTCTCCGGCAGAGGCAGTTGGAAAGACAGCAGATGAACTCGTGTTAGGCCCTCTCCCGGGATTCTCAGAACTGTCGCAGGGCAGCGATCAGCTTTTTCGCGACACAGAAAAAAGAGCCATTGCCCATGGAAAATTGTTAAAAATGTACCTGCCGCAATACATGGCACACCAGTACCGTTATGGCGGCAAAAGTCTCGTTACGCGCCAAGTCGTCATAAACGCTCTGGAAACGGCGCCAGAATGTGAACTCACTGTAAAGGATGTCGAACTTCTCGCACGGTCTCTGGAGGGAATGTTCAAAGATTTTTGCCGCGTACCTCATGGGCGCATGGATACTCCGGCGCAGGAGATCGAGCACAGACAGAGTACGCTGCGGCAATCCCTTGCGACAGGAACACCTTTTCTGTCTGAAGTCATACGCCATCAATCTGCATGGTTTTATATTTATCTTATACATTATAATATGGATTCGAAGGAAAAGGGCAGTTTACTCTCGATGGCCATGGCAAATGCCGTTATCCATATCAAAGGCACCGCTTTGCTAGTGACAGTAAGCTCCATTCTTGAAGGCAACGATGCTTCCACGGAATTGGAATGGGTTAAAGACACCGCAATGAATTTCACATCTGTGATTTTGTCAGACAATGCTGGAGCACAATAGCGCCCATCGCAACAATCGCCTCAAAAGTATATAAAAATATTTCTTGCAACTTATCAAACCTTGATATATAAGACCCCAGTTAAACATGCACACATTGACTGAGGCCAAGGGTCCTGGAGGCAACGGTGCCGCAGGTGAAAGGCTGTGGGGCAATGTGGAAGAGAAACCCTTATCCAAGGAGAATCTAATGTCTTATGTCAGCATGAAGCAGATGCTGGAAACCGGCGTTCATTTTGGTCATCAGACCCGCCGGTGGAACCCCAAGATGCGCCCTTTCATCTATGGCGCACGCAACGGCATCCATATTATCGATCTTCAGCAAACGGTGAAGTTATTCCGCACTGCACACGACAAGATCGTGGAAACCGTTAAAAACGGCGGCAAAGTGCTCTTTGTCGGAACGAAGCGTCAAGCGCAGGAAACCGTGGCTGCGGAAGCCGCCCGTGCCAACCAGCCTTCTGTTACCAACCGCTGGATGGGCGGGACGCTTACCAATTTCGTAACTATCCAAAAAAGCATTGAGCGCCTTAAAAAGCTGGAAGCCATGTTTGCCGACGGCACGATCAACCGCTACCAGAAAAAGGAAATCCTGAGCTTTCAGCGCGAGCTTGACAAGCTTAATCTTACGCTTGGCGGCATTAAAGATATGAACGGGCTTCCTCAGCTCGTCTTCATAATTGACCCCCATCGCGAAGAGATTGCCGTAAAGGAATGCCGCAAGCTTGGCATACCGATCGTTGCCGTCACGGACACGAATTGTGATCCCGATGTCATAGACTATGTCATTCCCGGCAACGATGACGCCATCCGTGCCATCAAGCTTTTCGTCAACGCCATGGCAGACGCCTGCCTTGAAGGAGAGGCACAGTCCAAGGAGACAGCCGACCCGGAGGCTGCGATGCAGGAAGCTGCGAAGCAGGAATCTCTCGAGAAAGACGCTGAATAGCGTTTCAAATATATCACAAAGGAGCAAACACAATGGCTGTTACTGCTGCCATGGTTAAAGAACTGCGTGACAAGACCGGCGCAGGCATGATGGATTGTAAGAAGGCGCTTACCGAATGCGATGCTGACGTTGAAAAGGCTATTGACTGGCTTCGCCAAAAGGGATTGTCAAAAGCTGCCAAGCGTGCCGACAGAGTCACCTCCGAAGGCGTCATCGCCTTTGCCTGCAGTGAGGATAAGAAGAGCGCTACGCTCGTGGAAGTCATGACCGAAACGGACTTTGTTGCCCGCGGTGAAAAATTCCAAGGCTTTGCCCAGAGCGTGGCTGACGAGATTAATGCCACTGCGCCGGAAACGCTTGACTGCTTCTCAGAGCGTATAGCTGAACTCGTTGCCGTTACCGGAGAAAAAACTGTCTTGGGTCGCCATATCCGCGTCTGCATCGAAGGCAACGGCGCCATGGGCGGCTATGTGCATAACAATAAGCGTGCCGTTCTCGTCGAGGTGCACACGAGTGCTCCTGCCAATGAAGTGGTGGTCGAATTCGCCAACACGATCGCCAGGCAGATCATGGCCACCGATCCTCTTGCCCTGAATGAAGCCGGAGTGGATCCGGCCATCCTTGAGCGTGAACGCAACGTCTATCGCCAGAAGGCCCTTGAAGAAGGCAAGCCAGAAAAAATCGTGGACAAGATTGTTGAGGGCGCTGTTAAAAAATTCTGCAAGGAAGTATGCCTTCTCGATCAGCCCTACTTCTTTGATGAGAAGATGAGCGTCACGGACTACATGAAGGCAACGGAAAAAGCTGCTGGTATGTCTATTGAAATCAAGAAATTCATCAGCATGAAACTGGGCGTTTAATTATAGTAATTCAGTTCAGTCTATTTTTTTCCAAAACCAGTATTGTTGGGCTTGAAAGCCCTTTTGCTTCAATGTAAAAAGGAGGAAGGAATCTTCCTCCTTTTTTTAATTTTGCGTCATGGAACAGAAAGTCCGCATCACCGCACTGATTATCACGCTGAACGGCGAACGCCTCCTAGGCGATTGCCTCAGTTCTCTCCAGTTTTGTGACCGAATACTTATCGTTGATTCCTTCAGCACAGATTCAACTGAAAGAATCGCCAAAGAGTATGGCGCTGTTTTCATTCAAAACCCCTGGCCCGGCAATGCCCTTCAGATCAGACACGGTCTTGACTGGCTTGACGCCAATGCTCCGACGGAATGGGTACTCATGCTTGACTGCGATGAAATTGTTTCTGCTGAACTGCGCGAAAGCATTTTAAATGCAATAGATTCTCCCGGTGCTGCAACAGCTTTTTCCATGCGTGGACTCACATGGTACTATGACAGATTCCTTCGTCACGGAGGCTCTTATCCAGACAGGCTGTTCAGGCTTTTTCGTCCGGATTCAATACAAATTGATACCCACGGGGCTCATCAGAAATTCGTTCCTTCAGAACCGATAGGTCATCTTAAAGGCAACTTATACCATTTTACCTATGCCAGCTTCCGCAATCAGCTTGATAAATTAAACGACTATGCTGAGCGAGGAGCACACGATCTGGAGGCAAAAGGCAGGCAAGGCGGTATATGTGCCGCGCTTTTTCATGCAGCTTGGCGTTTTACAGATATGTATCTGCTTCGCATGGGCTTCCGCGATGGCAAAGCAGGGTTCCTCATGGCTGTTCATACCTCATTCTACACCTTTCTAAAATATATTCGCATCCATGAAGGCGACTGGGGATATACCAGCATCCGCTCCATCACGGATGAATTAGGCAATCGTTCCCATAAACATTCCAGCAGAGGCTAACCTATGGCACAACTCAAATACAGACGCGTTTTGCTTAAACTCAGCGGCGAAGCACTCGCAGGCGCAAAAGGTTACGGCATTGACCCGGAAACGGTGCAAAAAATTTGCAAGGAAATCAAGGAAGTGTTTTCTCTCGGTACGGAGCTGGCTCTCGTAATCGGAGGCGGCAATATTTTCAGAGGTCTTTCATCGTCTGCAAAGGGCATGGACAGGGCCAACGCTGATTATATAGGAATGCTTGCCACCGTCATGAATGCCGTTGCAGTGCAGGATGCCCTTGAGAAATCCGGGTGTCCGACTCGCGTCATGTCTGCTATAGAAATCCGGGAGCTTTGCGAAGCATACATACACCGCCGCGCCATCCGGCATATGGAAAAGGGAAGGATCATTATTTGCGCTGCGGGCACAGGCAACCCATATTTCACTACTGACACGGCAGCAGCACTCCGGGGAACGGAACTCAAATGCGATGCCATTATTAAAGCGACGAAAGTCGATGGCGTCTATGACAAGGATCCCATGAAATTCAGCGACGCCGTAAAATTCACCCGTCTTTCCTATGAGGAAACCCTCAGCCGCCGCCTCAAGGTCATGGATGCCACTGCCATAACCCTGGCACAGGAAAACAATGTGCCTGTCATCGTATGCAGCATGTTTGGTGGCGATATAAAACGCGTCGTCTGCGGTGAGCACGCAGGCACGATAGTTACAGGAGACTGATCATGGATATCGAAACATTACAGCTTGACACAGAAGAACGCATGGAAAAAGCCCTGGCATCGCTGGAGCGAGACTTCAGCAAACTACGCACAGGAAGGGCATCAACGACACTTGTCGAAGATATTAAGGTGGACTACTACGGCACGCCGACACCGATACAGCAGCTTGCTTCCCTCGCCGTTCCGGACAGCCGCACAATCACGATCCAGCCGTGGGACCGCAACGCTTTCGGACCTGTTGAAAAAGCCATCCTCAAATCAGATCTCGGACTTACTCCCATGAATGACGGACGTCTCATTCGTATTTCAATTCCTCCGCTCACCGAAGAACGACGCAAAGACCTTACGAAAGTCAGCAAGAAATACACCGAAGACGCCAAGATCGCCATGCGCAACATCCGACGCGATGCCAACGACGCCCTCAAAAAAATGGAAAAAGACAAAGTGATATCTTCTGACGAGTTAAAAAAAGCGATGGATGATATACAAAAACTGACAGATTCCTATGTAAAGAAAGCCGATGGAAAGGCTCTGCTCAAGGAAAAAGAGATAATGGAAATATAGCATATATCCGGGCTGGACAAGCATTATTCAGCCCGGATATATGCCTGCATCGGAATATATACTTTTTATAGTATTATCAGCAGCCTCAGCAGTGAGCATCCAGCACCTTTCTCATGATACGCTCCCCACACATCTAGCCGTCATCATGGACGGCAATGGACGATGGGCGCAAAAACGCGGTCTTCCCCGGTTCCAAGGGCATCGTGCAGGACTTGACGCTGTCAGGACTCTAGTAAAGGAATGCCGATCTCTTGGCATTCCCTATCTTACGCTATACGCTTTCTCAAAAGAGAACTGGAACCGGCCGCCTCAGGAAGTGACTTTCCTCTTTGATCTTTTCTGCTCCTTTCTGCATCAGGAACTTCCTCTCCTGATGGAAAAGGATATCCAGCTCGACTTTATTGGGGAAAAGGCCGACCTTCCTTTTGTTGCACGCGAAGCATTAACCTACGCGCTTGCTAAGACAAAATCCAATAAATCGATGAGGTTGACACTTGCCATCAGCTACTCTGGCCGTGAGGAGATCCTAAATGCCGTGCGTAGCCTGCTCAAAAAAGGGCTTTCACCTGCATCTCTAACAGAAGAAACTTTCAGAAATTTCCTGTATTCCCCGTCTCTTCCTGATCCTGATCTTATCATCAGGACCAGCGGAGAGCAAAGAATCAGCAACTTCCTTCTATACCAAGGCGCATATTCCGAACTGTTCTTCACTTCGGTGCTTTGGCCTGATTTCTCTGTGCAAGATCTTCATGATGCACTTGATAATTTTTCACAAAGGAACAGAAGATTCGGCAGGACATTGTAGACATAGCGAAGGATATTTGGAATGAACGAAAAACTTAAAGCCGCAGCCTTGAATACCCGCATCTTGACGGGTATCATATTAGCCGCAATTCTCATCACTGCATGGGTTCTTGGAGGCTGGTTTGTCATTGCCCTCATTAGCGTTGTCGCCATGCTTGGCCTCGGGGAATTTCTTTTCCTTTTCTGCAGGCAAAATGCATGGGGGATGAAACTGACAGGGATGCTTCTAGGAATCGTCTATGTGCTTTCCGTCGCATTTTTCCCCACATTCCCAAAGCATCTTATTCTTACAGCCTGCACCCTCATAACAGCCATCTACGCATTGTTCTCCTGGAGCAGGACGAAGTCTTCCCATTCCATACTCCATGCTGGCATAATCCTTTCAGGGCTGCTCTACATGCCGGTTCTCCTGACGCCTCTCATGTCTTGTTCGCGTTGGGAACAACTCCTTATCGTTGTTGTTCCAGCGTGTTCCGACATCGCAGCGTATTTTGCCGGCGTGCTTTGCGGCAGGCATAAAATATGGCCGTCAGTAAGTCCAAAGAAAAGCATTGAAGGCGCCACCGCCGGACTTGTTGCATCCATTGTGTCTTCCGTCGTCATAGGTATAGCTTTCGGGACATCCGGAGTGCTGCCCTTCGTTGCCCTTGGAATTGTTATGGGTATCATGGCGCAACTTGGCGACTTCTTTGAATCTGCGCTCAAGCGAGCTGCCGACGTCAAGGATTCCAGCAGACTGCTCCCAGGTCATGGAGGTTTTCTTGACAGACTTGACAGCATTTCCTTCTGCTCAGGGACATACGCTGTCGCCGCAGGTCTCTACCCTTTCTTTGTCTGATCCATGCGTTATATCAGTTCCCTCGCAGAAACAGCGTCTTTCCCCTGCCCTGCGCGCATCGCAGTCATGGGATCCACAGGTTCCATTGGCAGGAATACCCTGAAGGTCATCGAAGCCTGGAAGGACAGATATACCATAACTGCCCTTGCCGCCGGGATAAACATACACTTGCTTGCACTGCAAGCAGCTGCATGGCGACCGGCTTTTCTTGCTATTCTCGAGAAAGATGGTCCTTGCGGCATACATGCTCTCGAGAAGCTCCTTCCACGGGGGTATCATCCTGAAATTCTTTCAGGTCCCGACGGATACTCTGCCATTGCAGCAATTCCCGATGCAGACATTATCGTATCCGCACAGTCAGGCGCAGCCGGACTTCGTGTGACCCTCTCCGCAGTTTCTGCAGGAAAAACGATATGCCTGGCGAATAAGGAATCCCTCGTCATAGCCGGCGGGCTGATACATACAGCTTGCCAGAGAACAAATGCCCGTCTTCTTCCCAT
>JAEEGL011713679.1_pt1 | contig 89784 bp, 70 predicted proteins | sample 9134231 | NCBI WGS metagenome assembly JAEEGL01 (sample SAMN16246548, study PRJNA631951) | gut metagenome | biome: gut microbiome; feature: rumen; material: fiber-attached | host: Bos | place: Iran: Karaj | collected 2018-10 | reverse complement strand
CGCTTTATATGATCCTGATTTTCTTCGGCATAGATATATGGATAAAACAGATATCAATGAAATGGAAAAAAATACCTGAAATCGTATATGAACTGCTCTGTGCCGGTGTTCTGATCATAGTAGTGCTTAATGGAAAAGGGGTAAAGACTTATATCAATCCGGATAATGTTTACTGGCGGGGAGAGGAAGTAAATAAACTCATGGATGTCATTCAGGAAAATATGTCATTCAATGAGCATGTATTTGTTTATTATGAGAGTGCATATGCGGTTAAATACCATATCGGATATGATGTTGACAGATTTGGCAAAGCCGATACCGACAATATCATTTGGTCGGCAGGCACTGCTGCAGATCCTGATAATCTGAAGACGGATATGGATGCGATAAGAGATGCAGGGCATTGCTGGATAATCACATCGCATTTATATGAAGCCCAAAAGAACTGGCAGCCGCTGTATGACAGTCTTGTGGCATCGGGAGATGTTCAGATATATGAATTTGCGGGTACATATCTCTTTCATTTTGATACTTATTGATAATGTGTTCAAACACAGAATGCCGGATTTTTACAGCATAAAATTCATGTCGTAATAGATTGAATAATACAGATCTGTATTGCCATATTTCATTCCATAGGCCGGTTTGTCTGGGAAAAGCAGCAAAAAGCCATAAAATACTGAGATAAGGAGCAGACAGATTACAACTGACATTATCATATTCAGTGTTTTTTCGGGCAGTTTTTCCTTTGCATCAGCATAAAACTCCATGATCCCTGTAAATGCACATATAAAAAGAATAAAACTGAATTCCATCATATATCTGTCTGCGGCATTTCCTGTAAATACAACTGCATAGATCATCAGGAACATACCTGTTGCAAGTGTTGCCAGCATCAATATGCTTAACTTTTTCTCATGTATTTTTTTTCGATATGCGATGCAAAGCAACATACACCACAGCACCGGTGATGTTATAAAAATTCCGCCGGAAGGCTTAATTACGGCCAGGACAGAAGCGCTTTCAAACAATTGTTTCCAATATTCGTAAACAATAAACGGAAAGTCGGAAGTATACTTAGGGATACTAAACAGATATTCATATAGTATTCTGGCTATCATATAGGGCAGATAAGGTGAACCACTGATGAAAGGTATTGTGGTCATGTTTTTGTCTGCGCCAAAATCAAAAGGAGAATCAAAGCGGATAAAATTATAATACATGCAGAATGAAGCAAAAGCCACATAGGGAATGGCTATTGCAAACATACTCTTTATGAACTCACTTTTTTTGAGTTTTGCGATTTCTGAACGCTTTATATAAAACATTACCATAAACCAGGCAATGCCCATAAGAAGCAGGGTAGGCCTGCAAAGTGATACTGCTGCAAAAAAACAGGCGCCTAATGACAGAAATCGTATCATTACCGTTCCGTCTTTTTTCCATGCATGCATCCAGCACATTCCGCCTGCCAGAGTAAGTGCGACTCCGGATGCTATTGCGATCATATAGTGATCAGGGACGCTCATATACAGAGGTAAATACATTCCGCAGATCATAGCTAGTGTCATAAGCCATCTGGCAGCATAGGGCGTTTTCCTGTAGTATCTGCGTATTATCATTCCCATCAGAATATATAGTTCCGAAGCTATAGTCAGGCACAGAATGGCAACAGGAACAGAATTGATCATATCTTTTCCGGTGACAAGATAATAGGGAAGAAAGAATATAAGACAGGGCAATATTCCAAAATATACATAATACTTTCCGTTATACATAGCGTGGTCAAAAAGTACTTCTTTACTGTCCCCCCGCCAGAATACGGTACTGCCTTCTAACTCTTTTACTATATTACTTGCATCTCCGATTGAAACATTTTTTGCGGCAAGTGCTCTTGCCAAAGTGGCATATTCATCGAAGACCGGCTCTCTAAGCAGTATGTTTAAGGATTCCCATGAAAAAATAAAAACTGCGGACAGGCATAATACGATTATGGGAAGAAGCACTTTCCAACGTTTATAGGTAATACAATCTTCATTCCATATCGCCTTCTCAAAAAGGAATATGTATATTATCGATAATATGAAAAAGGATACAGAAATTCTGTATGGTGAAAGCTTAAACGGTTTGGTGACATTAAAAGCAATATCATTGATCCTAAGTGAGCGGGTATCATCCGACTGCGGTATTATTAAAAACTCTATGTTGCTGGTCTTTCCGAAAGTCTCCAGCCAGATATACTGCGAATCAGGTACGGTATGTAACACTTTTTTCTCTGTAAGCTCGTACAGTCCGTTTTCGAGCTGTGTTTTGAAATTGTCGTTCTTTTTTTCGTGTAAAGCTTCATCCTGCACTGATACCTTCACATCATACATGCCGATCTCGCTGGTGTAAGCATATGAGTTGACTTTGCCTATTCCCTCCACATCTATACGGACGTTTTCAAGGTGCTCATTTATGTTGCCTACATGAAGTTTTATCGCTGCAGAATCTTCGTTTAGTGTTATCGTGCCGTCATCTTTAACGGTCCCGCCTTCCACACTTACTGTATGCGATGTTCCCAAAGGAAAGTCTTCATATGATGACGATTGAAAAAAACGTATATTAAAGACAAGCACATCCAGCAGGACTGCCACAAAAAATAACATGATCAGTTTTTTTATGATGTTTTTTGTGCTTTTATTTGACATTATTTTCATGATCGATCAACCAAATATTCTCAGTGAATAAACTATACGGTACCACAGCTCTGTGTTTCCGAGTCTCATCGGTGTGCTGTCATTTGCCTCTGATCCAAGCTGCATCATTCCCCAAAAGACAGACAAAAGAAGAACAGCAGCGATGATGCGTTTAAGCAGTATTCTGATATGCTCATCCTTAATTGCGTATATTTCATCATATATCTCCATTAACAATATACAGCCGCCCAAAAGAATTACCGGAGAAAAATCCAGAGAATAGCAGGTAACTATAAATCCTGTATAAGCAGTTCCGTATATCATAAGGAATAAAGCTATAGCTGAGCATATGCCAAAAGGCAATAATAATCCCTTTTTTTTCAGATTTTTACGGTAATGACCGGTAAACAGCAGGCTCCATGTGAAAGGATTTGATATTATCACTCCTCCGGTCACTATATCGGAAAGCAGGATATTCCCGGCGTCACGTATCTTTTTCCATTGATCATATACAGCATAAGGCTGGTCAAATTTAATAAACGGAGGTTTTAACAGATATTCATATATTGCTGTAAAGGCCACAAACGGAAGAAAGGGAGTTCGCCCTCTTATCGGATAAGTTGTGGCATTATATGAAGAACCAAAATCAAAAGGGTTACCAAAACGGATCAGATTATAGTTTATGCAGAATGTTGCAAATAACAAATAAGGTATTATAAAGGCTGAAGCTAAACTTATGATCTTTTTGCTGTCATATGACTTCAGTTCATTTTTTCTGTTCCATATCATTATGATCATCAATGCGATACCATAGAGAAGCATGGTTGGACGGCAAAGTGACACCGCTGCCATACACAGACTTCCTGCAGCGATTCTTTTGTTTACGATACCTGTTCCTCCATCTGCTATGAGCCAAAAACAGGCCCCGGCAAGAGTAAGAGTCAGTCCGGCAAATATGGGGATGTCGTAGAATCTGACCGAGCCCAGCATGAAGGGGTAATACATTCCGGCTATGCACGCCCCCCACATAAGCAAAAACATCATAAAGGGGGTACGGGGATAATGCTTTTTAATAAGCAGATAAAGCAGTCGTCCCACAAGCGCAGCAGCCAAAAGGCGCAGGACCACTGCAGGAATGATATCCGGCAGGTCCGCTCCTGTGATCAAATGATAGGGGAGATAAAAGACCAGACAGGGAAGTATTCCGAAATAAACATAATACTTACCATTAAACAATGCGTAATCAAACATTACTTCGGTACTGTCCCCGCGCCAGAAAACAACACTATCCTCTGCGGATATTATTTCATCATTCGCTTCTCCGACGAAAACGCGTCCCTCGCATAGTGACCGTGCAAGCTTATCATAAGGGGAAATTTGAGCAGTTAAAAATGATTTGTTTGAAAAGACCCATAACACTGAAAACAAAGCAAAAGCAGAAAACAGCAATAATATGAATGCTGTCTTTCTCCGGTCAGTCGAAACAAGATCTGTTTTCCAGAATAACGGGGCGGCCAGTGAAAAATACAGCAAAAGAAGGACCGCAAATATGATAAGTAATCTTACAGGCTTTATTTCCAAAGGCTTTGCCGCGTTGAATATTAATTCATGGATACAAAGAGTCTGTGCATTTCCCGAGGCGGGATAAAGGATAATTTGAAGCTTATGGGTATTTCCAAAGGACTCAAAATAAATATATTGGGAGCTTTTTACCGTATGAAGGATTTTGGTTGTTACTACTCCTACTGAAGCATTTTCAAAATAGGAGTTTCCATTCTCATCAAACTGTTCAAATAAAGCATCATCAAAGGTTGAGCATTCGGCTACACAAATATGATCTTCCGTTTGCTCTGATGTCACATCATCCAGCCACTCGGCATCAAGTTTGATGGTTTTCAGAGGATAGCCGAAGCCGTTATAATTTATGGTCACGTAGTCGGAGTCAGGATCCATAACGATATTTCCGTTGCCATCAAGAGAGCCGCCGATGATTTCTGATGTATATGTTGCATCCGGATACTTTTCTTCATACATCGCAGTTTGAAAGGTCCTAAGGTTGAACAGAAAAATTTCTGCTATCAATGACAGCAGAAATAGTAATATAAGATTCTTCTTTTTTATATTTTTCACGTGAAGCTTATCCACTCTTTTCCTCTACAAAATCCGTGTGCATCCTTGCGGAGCGCTATAGTAAGCGCAATTACTTGTTGCGCTTACTATAGTATAGCATATCATTGATATATTGACCAAAAGCGGATATTGATCCGCTTCAATTGAAACAGGCCGGATCAAAAATAGATCCGACCTGTTTCTTCTCACCATTTGGTACAGTGTCATTCACTTTCTCCCAGTTCTGTAGACCTTGTTGTAGAGTTGAGCCTGTGTGCGAAGAGCTGACTTAATTCACTGTCTGATGTAAGTGCTGTCCTGCTTCCGGCAGCGGCTGCCGAATATGTAAAGTGATCTATTATACCGTCTTCAAAAAAGTAGAAATCTATCTGATAAGTATCCCACAGTCTTGCGCGTGTTCTAAGCTTGGGGTTGTGCCAGACCTGTTCGGTGTTCCAACGGCTGGCAGGATGTACATCGGAGGGTATCATGCCTGCATCAACCAGTGCGTTCCATACTATCTCGTCAGAACACCTGAGTTCATCGCGGTCAACATATACATATCCGCGAAGACCTTTGCCTTGAGCGGCCAGACCGGTATTGTAGCGGAGGGGTTCATTATCTACGTTCAGAGAATAGAAGTAGAGTGCATCCGCAATGTTTCTTGCATTGTTCAGGTCAGTTACCTGATTTGCTTTTTCGATCCAGCTGATAAGCTGTGGAGCCACAACTCCGGTGAGAATGGCTATGATGCAGATGACTACGATAAGTTCAACGAGGGTGATACCTTTGTTTGATCTCATGTTTCGCCTCCTTAATGCAAACAAGCTGTCGCTTGTTCCAGCGGCAGCTTGTAGAAGTTCTAGCGAAACATATATGTCAATTGCTGCAGCTGGCTGCCATCCTGATCGGGATAAGGCCCTTTAGCTTTGCGTCGCCGGCTTTAACCGGTTTTGCTCTAAGTTTTTTTCTTAAGTATATAATCGTTCAATCTGACTGATTTGTCAATTGGTTTTTGGTTTTTGAACATGAATAAATACAATAATTACATGGATCATTCAGGGGAAAATGATTGACATATACATACCGCAGGTGTATAGTGATTAATTAATTAAGATAGAGGTTGCGGAAAGCAAAAGTATCCTGCGGGACGATTACGGTAAAGGTTGATCGCAGAAGAAAGGGCTGGCCGCCGAAGGGGACAGGATCCGTTACCGTCTGCCTGGGGATGCGGGAAATACCCGTATCACTGTCATCTGAAAGGGACTGCATGTCAGTCCGGAGAGATGGGGCGCTATCATATGATACGTATATTTGCGTATTGATTTTATGTCAGGCGCCGGCATCTTTCGTGCCGGTTTTTTCATTTATCAACATTTTTAGGAGGCGTATCATGTCAGTATTCACAGGAGCAGGTGTTGCCATCGTCACACCCTTTAAAGACGATGAATCAATTGATTATGAGGGATTTGCAAAAAATATCGAGTACCAGATAGCAAATGGTACAGATGCTATCATCGTATGCGGTACCACAGGTGAAGCAGCAACGATGACTGAAGAAGAGCATCTTGATGTTATCCGATACTGCGTGAAAGTAGTAAACGGCCGTATCCCTGTTATTGCAGGTACGGGTTCAAACTGCACAAAGACAGCGGTTTATCTCACACAGGAAGCAGAAAAGGCAGGCGTTGATGCGGCTCTGGTCGTTACGCCTTATTACAACAAGGCAACTCAGGCAGGCCTTATCAAACATTTTACGGCTGTCGCACAGTCGGTAAATATACCTCTTATCCTTTACAATATCCCGAGCCGTACAGGCGGAGTAAATATTCTTCCGGAAACTATGGTAAAGCTTGCAAAGGAAAATAAGAATATAGTAGGCGTGAAAGATGCTACAGGCAACTTCTCACAGCTGGTAAAGATGCAGAGTCTTGCAGACGGATGCATTGATGTATATTCGGGAAATGATGATCAGGTTGTTCCGCTTCTTTCACTCGGTGGAAAGGGCGTTATCTCAGTTCTCTCCAATGTGGCGCCTAAACAGACACATGATATGTGTGCAAAGTTCTTTGAAGGCGATGTTGAGGGCGCAAGAGAGATACAGCTTAAGGCTCTTCCTCTTATCAATGCTTTGTTTTGTGAGGTAAATCCCATCCCTGTAAAGAAGGCTATGGCACTTCAGGGACAGGCTGCAGGTCCTTTAAGAATGCCTCTTACTGAGATCGAACCTGAACATGCAAAAATACTTGAAAATGCAATGAAAGAATTTGGGGTGTTTTGATATGGTTAAAGCTATAATGAACGGCTGTAACGGCCATATGGGTCAGACTATCACAAGGCTTGTAAAGGATGATCCGGACATCGAGATAGTTGCAGGTGTTGACCTGTTTGACGGAATACAGAATGATTATCCGGTGTTTAAGAATATAAACGACTGCGATGTGCAGGCTAATGTTGTTATAGACTTCTCATCTGCAAAGGCAGTGGATGGCCTGCTTGATTTCTGTGAAGAGAAGCAGATGCCTGTTGTGCTCTGCTCAACAGGACTTTCTGAAGAGCAGGTAAAGAGAGCAACTGAGGTCTCGACGAAGAAGACTGCAGTTCTTAAGTCGGCAAATATGTCTTTAGGCATAAACGTGCTCTTAAAGATGCTTCGTGAGGCTGCAGCGACATTTTCACCTGCAGGTTTTGATATCGAGATCGTTGAGAAGCATCATAACCAGAAAGTGGATGCTCCGTCGGGAACCGCACTTGCTCTTGCTGATGCGATCAATGATGAGATGGACGGACAGTTTGAATATGTTTATGACAGGTCCCAGAGAAGACAGAAGAGGGATAAGAAGGAACTTGGTATTTCGGCAGTAAGAGGCGGAACCATCGTAGGAGATCATGATGTGATCTTTGCCGGAGAAGATGAGGTCATCACCTTTAGCCACAGAGCTTATTCCAAGGCTGTTTTCGGAAAAGGGGCCATTGAGGCAGCTAAATTCCTCGCAGGAAAGCCTGCGGGATTTTATGATATGAGTGATGTGATAGGATGAGATTCAGACCCTGCATAGACATACATGACGGGAAAGTCAAACAGATAGTGGGCGGCAGCTTAAACGACGAAAAAGGCGCAAAGGAAAATTTCGTCGCGGAATATGATGCCGCTCATTTTGCGTATATTTATAAAGAAAACAGTCTTTCCGGCGGTCATGTGATAATTTTAAACAAAATTGGCACAGATGAATATATGGCATCCAAAAAGCAGGCATTTTTGGCTCTTTCGGCTTTCCGAGACGGGATGTCAGTCGGCGGAGGCATAACGGAAGAAAATGCCACGGAATTCATAGAGGCCGGTGCTTATGCCGTGATAGTCACATCCTATGTCTTCAATAACGGAAGAGTGGATATGGACAGGCTTGAAAGGCTCTCAAAGAAGACCGGAAGAGAGCATCTTATACTTGACCTTAGCTGCAGAAAGAAGGATGGCAGATATTTTATAGTCACAGACAGGTGGCAGAAGTTTACCGATACAGAACTTTCGGTATCTGTTATGCATGAACTTGAACAGTATGCCTGCGAATTCCTGATCCATGCTGTTGATGCGGAAGGCAAACAGTCAGGTATAGAGCAGGATGTGTTTGGTATCCTGTCTGAATACAGACAGGATAAGGATTCCGTTCCCGTGACATATGCCGGAGGGGTGCATAATCTCTCTGATATTGATATAATAAACAGGTTAGGGGCCGGAAAGGTTGATGTGACAATAGGTTCAGCCCTGGATCTTTTCGGAGGAAATCTATCTTTGAGAGAGGTGCTTTCTCATATATGAAGAAGTGGAACAGTGAAGAAGAAGCAAGAAATGAGATAAAAAACCTGATAGGGGATTATTATCTTCAATATAAAAAGAATGATGAAGGATTCAGACCGGGAGACCGCATTAACTATGCCTCCCGTGTTTTTGATGAGAAGGAGATGCAGTCGCTTGCGGATGCATGCCTTGATTTCTGGCTGACAGCCGGACGCTTTTCCGATGAGTTTGAAAAGAATTTTGCAGAGTGGATCGGTGTGAAGCATGCACATATAGTAAACAGCGGATCTTCGGCAAATCTGCTTGCTTTTACCGTTCTCACGGCACCTGAACTCGGGGACAGGCGTATCAGACGCGGAGACGAAGTCATTACGGTTGCATGCGGTTTTCCTACAACGGTAAATCCGATAATACAGTATGGTGCCATACCGGTATTTCTGGATGTGACCATACCCCAGTACAATATAGATCCCGATGCGCTTGAAGAGGCTTTTGTACCGGGAAAGACTAAGGCAGTGATGATAGCGCATACCTTAGGCAATCCTTTTGACATTAAGACAGTGAAGGATTTCTGTGACAGGCATGGTCTGTGGCTTGTGGAAGATAACTGTGATGCGCTTGGTTCAAAATATACGATCGACGGTGTCACTAAATTTACGGGAACATGGGGGGATATAGGCACCTCAAGTTTCTATCCGCCTCATCACATGACCATGGGAGAGGGTGGAGCTGTATATACGGATGATCCGCTTCTTAACAGGCTTATCCTTTCATACAGGGACTGGGGAAGGGACTGCGTATGTCCTCCAGGAAAGGATAATCTCTGCGGGCACCGTTTTGACGGGCAGTTTGGAGAGCTTCCTAAAGGATATGATCATAAATACACTTACAGTCATTTCGGCTACAATCTTAAAGCGACAGATATGCAGGCGGCTGTGGGCGTGGAACAGCTTAAGAAGTTTCCTTCTTTTATAGAAAGAAGAAAGCACAATTGGGAATATCTGAAGGAGGCGCTGATCAAGCAGGGAAGTGAGGTTACGGATAAAATCATCCTTCCGGAACCTGCGGAAAACAGCAGTCCTTCGTGGTTCGGTTTTATACTGACCATAAAGCCGGATAACGGACGTAACAAAGTTACGAAGTATCTCGAAGACAATAATATACAGACCAGGCTTTTGTTTTCGGGAAATATAATAAAGCATCCCTGTTTTGATGAGATACGCGGAACCGATGCATACAGGGTTATAGGCGGTCTTGAGAATACAGAGGAGATCATGAAAAAAAGCTTCTGGGTCGGAGTATATCCGGGAATGACAGATGAGATGCTGTCTTTCATGGCAGACTGTATAGGAAAGGCTGTGCGAGAGCTGTAAATGGACAGACAGAAGATATTTGATTTTTATAAAGGGAAAAAAGTATTTGTTACCGGGCATACGGGTTTTAAGGGCTCGTGGCTTGTTAAGATACTTTTGATGTCGGGTGCCGAGGTTACCGGATATTCCCTTGAGCCGCCGACAGAGCCTTCTCTTTTTGAAATACTCGGGCTTGGCGATGCTGTCGGGTTAAATAACATTACGGGTGATGTAAGGGATTTTGAACTGTTGAGCAAAAGCCTTACCGAGAGCGGTGCAGATATAGTATTCCATCTTGCAGCGCAGCCGATAGTCCGTGAGTCGTATAGAAATCCCAGAGAAACATATGAGACCAATGTGATGGGAACAGTCAACATCTGTGAGGCCGTAAGGCTTTGCGGATCGGTGAAGAGTTTCCTGAATGTTACCACTGACAAGGTCTACAAAAATAATGAATGGGCCTGGGGCTACAGGGAGAATGAACCGCTTGACGGTTTTGATCCCTACAGTAATTCCAAATCATGTTCGGAGCTTGTGACTCATTCATATATCAATTCTTTCTTCGGAGGGAATGAAGAAGGAGCTTCTGTAGCAGTTTCTACTGCAAGGGCCGGAAATGTCATTGGCGGCGGTGATTTTGCCGCAGATCGTATAATTCCGGATTGTGTGAGGGCAGTGCAGTCAGCGGAACCTATAATAATTCGCAATCCCTTAAGCACAAGGCCTTATCAGCATGTGCTGGAGCCCCTGTTTGCGTATCTGGGGATAGCGGCCGAGCAGTATCAGGATGTGAAGAAGGCCGGCTTTTATAATGTGGGACCCGAGACAGAGGATAATCTTAATACAGGAGAACTTGTCGGACTTTTTGCAAAATACTATGGTGAAGGTTTCAAGTCTGAGATAGCACCTGTTGACAGCACGGCGCCTCATGAGGCTAATTTCCTCAAGCTCGATACATCGTTACTTAAGAGTACTTTTGACTGGGCTCCGGTATGGCATACGCCGGAGGCTGTTGAAAAAACTGTTGAATGGACAAAGGCATGGCGTTTGGATCCTTCTTCGGGAAATATGAATGCCGTTTGTGAAGATCAGATAAAGGAGTATATCAGGGGATGAAGGTTGTTCTTCTTGCCGGAGGCGCAGGAACGCGCATATCCGAGGAATCAGAATACAGACCAAAGCCTATGATCGAGATAGGCGGAATGCCGATACTCTGGCATATCATGAAGGAGTACAGTTATTTCGGACACAATGAATTTATCATATGTGCAGGCTACAAGCAGCATATGATAAAAGAATGGTTTGCCGATTATTTTCTTTATACGAGTGATATAACCTTTGATTTTTCAGAGGGCGGCAATAAAATGACCGTTCATGATGCCGGAACGGAACCCTGGAAGGTAACGGTTGTCGATACCGGTGTAGATACCATGACCGGTGGACGTGTTAAAAGGATAAAGAAGTATATAGGTGATGAACCGTTTCTTTTAACTTACGGAGACGGAGTATGTGATGTGGATATAAATGAAGTGATCAAGTTCCACATGGAGAATAAAAAGACGGCAACTCTTACTGCGGTACTGAGACAGCAGCAGAAAGGAGTTCTGGATATAGGCCTTGATAACACAGTACGCGCATTCCGTGAAAAAGAAGACAGGGATGCCGAGCCTATCAATGCCGGTTATATGGTCCTTGAACCTAAGGTTTTTGATTATATCAAAGATGACAGCACTGTTTTTGAGAGAGATGTGCTTATGAGACTCGCTGATGAAGGAGAGCTTAAGAGTTACGTTCACAAAGGCTTCTGGCAGTGTATGGATACAATACTCGAAAAGAAGATACTTGAGCATTGCATTGAGATAGGTGAGGCGCCGTGGATAAGGTGGTAACCGGAAAGTTTGCCTTTGTCATACTGCATTATCTTACTGAAGAGTATACTGAAAGCTGTGTTTCATCAGTACAAAAACTCTGTAAGAGCGGCGGGCCGAAGGTTCATATTTATGTAGTGGACAATGCTTCGCCTGACGGAAGCGGGCAGAGACTTTATGAAAAGTATTCCGGAAATGATGATGTTACGGTCATACTCGGAAAAACAAATGCAGGGTTTGCGAGAGGAAATAACGCAGGCTTCAGAAGGGCAAAAAAAGACGGCGCAGATTTTATAATACTCATCAATAATGATACGGAGATAAAAGATCCGGACTTCCTGACAAAGACTGTTTCTCTTTATGAGAAAGAGGGCTTTGCAGTGCTTGGTCCGGATATTTACTGTATCCGGACCGGTAAGCATCAGAACCCGGCTGTGGGTGTGGAGATAGATGCAAAGACCATACCGGCGCAGCGTTTTCGCTTTTATGCAGGCAGGATGCTCAATCTGTTTGGACTCTATGATCGTGTTTTTGAGTTTAAAAAGAAGCATTCAAAGAGCAGAAAAAGCAGGGATGCATATAAGGAAAGCGCGGTCTGCGGGGATGGAAACGCATATGTCCTTCACGGAAGCTGCCTGATCTTTTCCGAAAAATACATCAATGTTTTCGATGGCCTTGATCCGCGTACATTTATGTATATGGAAGAGGAAGTGCTTGCAGCAAGATGCAGAAAGAACGGGCTGAAAATGGTTTATTCTCCTGCTCTTCAGATAATCCATTATCAGGATGCGGCAACAGACGCGACAATGTCAGACAGGAGAAAGAAGAACGAATTCCTTCTGAAGAATTCTATTCGTTCGCTGAATGTGCTTGAAAAGGTTCTTAAGGAAGACTGATAAACGTAATGAAGATCAGGATAGGCGAGTGTGAGATCAAAGGAAAAATGACTCCCGTGTATGTGTGCGGCAGTGCCATTTACAGGGATGATGATGGCATAGTTCTTGGTATCCATGATATGGATAAGCGCTGGGTCGAGGAACTGCTTTCGCTGTCACCTGAGAGTGAGGAGTTCAGAAGATCCTCTTTTTTTGCTGTTGTATATCTTGTTTATTCGATCAGAAAAAGACTTTATATAAAAGATATCGAAGCGCTTGAAAAACATGGTCTTCCTGAGGGGATTGACTTTGATATACGGAAAGGGATCAATAAGTTTATCATTTCGTGCCTGATCACTTTCATGAAAGAGAAAGGATATTCATTCTGTATCCTGAAAGGGCATCAGGGGCTTTTTGAAATGGTTCCCGCCCTTATGGAAAAAGGAGTGTATGTATCGGGTGATCATCTGTCATCAGCGGGATTTAAGCTGTTTGCCTATTATGCCGGACAGAGGATCATACGGTCAGCCGTTTATTCATATATAAGAGTATTAAAGTATATGAATAAGCCTTTTATAACGAGCAGTATCTCACGGCATTATAAGAAGGTTGTTCCGGTAAAGACAAATGCTGCAAGGAGTGAAAGTCTCTTTTTTAAGGCGTTTACGCAGGATGGACGAAAAATGTTCATTAAAGCGGCAGCGACCGGCCTTGTGAATACCATGAACGAAAAGCTTGCAGGAGAACGTATAAATGAACTTACGGCAAAAAGATATCTTTATCTGCTTCCGCTTAAAGATGATGATATGAAGGCTATGAATGTGTTTCCTTACCTGCAGCATATCACGTTGGGAGACCTGCTTTCAAAAAGAAATCTGACGGAGACGGAGCTTAAGTCACTTGCCACTTTCCTTGTGGAAGTTTCCGATGATCTGTATAAGTGTAAGGTTGTCCATTGCGATATCCATCCGGATAATATACTGATCGCGGCTGATCCTGATGGAAGAAAGGTATTTAAACTTGCGGATTTTGGATGTGCTTCACTTTCAGGAACAAAGAGAGCGAAAGGATATCTGTCCAAGGCAGAGATAAGATATTGCGGTAGAGAATGCCGTTATTCGGGGGAAATATGGGATGATGCGGCCTCGGCAGCTTTCATTCTTGAAAGACTCATTCCGGATGAGGGCGATGATTATGTGACATCCTGCATTATAAAGCTTAAAAGCAGGCAGGGAAGACTGGTGTGCAGAGCGGTATGATAGAAGATATATTTCTTTTTATAATATGGAATAAGGCTTATGTCAGAAAAGATGATATCCTGACTGATCTTAAGGGGACTTTTGAGATAATAAAAGTCCTTGAGGTGCAGTGGAGTATTGATCATTTTACGGAGAATCTGAACCGTTTTTACGGAGAGAAGCTGCCGAAGAATTCGTTCAAGGAAAAAGCATGCGGGACAGGTCCCTTTACTCTTGTTGTGTTTAGAGACAGTTCTCCCGAATACTCAGAGCGAAAGACAACCCGCGGAGAGATGGAACGGGTAAATATAAGGACTTTTGATAAAAAGAAACTGTACAGGTCATGGACCAATGATAAAAAGGGACATAACTGTGTTCATGGGACCAATACACCGGAAGAGACATGTCATGATCTGACTCTCCTTACAGGGATGTCGCCTGAGGATTTTTTGAACAGGAGTGGGGAGAATCTTACTATCGGTGATATAGCCGGATGCGGTGGCTGGAAGGATGAAAAGGAAATGTTCTACATCCTTGACCATACATGCAGATATAAAGTGATATCAGAGGACAGTAAGACTATAAGGATAGCAACACCTGACCCTGTGAACACTGCAAGGATAATCGGAGGAAGGAAATTCCTTTCAAGATATCTTTTCCCCAAAGGGATAGACAGAAAAATATCAGTGACCGGAGCAGAGGATAATGGTATACAGCCGGACTAAAAATTCTATAAGGAACGTGATCTTCGGTATCGTAAGCATGGCCGTGAATATACTTTTCCCGTTCATGGTCAGGACCGTTCTGATAAAGAAGATGGGATTGGAATATGCCGGTATCAGTACGCTCTTCTCATCTGTGCTTTCAATGCTCAAGCTTTCCGAACTGGGTATCGGAAGCGCTATGATATACAGTCTTTATGAGCCGATAGCCCGTGAAGATCATGAAAAGATCAATAATATCTTAAATTCCTACCGTAAACTCTATCGTGCCATAGGAGCCTTCATTCTTACGGCAGGTCTTATAGTCACACCATTCTTAAAATACCTGATCAAGGATGATGTGCCCCCTGATGTAAATGTTTATATTGTATTTGTGATATTCCTTGCAGATACGGCCCTGAGCTATTTCCTTTTTGCATATAAGGATTCTGTGCTCAGCGCTTTTCAGCGTATGGACTTAAAATACGTTGCAGTAATAACCATGAATGTGGTCGTTTCCATACTGCAGGCCGCTGCGATATGGTTTACTTCATCATATTATATCTATGCGTTGTGCCTTCCGGCAGGCACGATCTTCCTCAATCTGATAAGGCGTCATATTGCCGATAAGAATTTCCCGGCTTATGCAAAACCTTATGGTAAGGTGGACAGCGAATTCTATGCCAATCTTAAAAAGAGGGTCATAGCTCTATTTGGGCATCAGACCAATTACACCATCATTCATTCTGCCGATGATTTAGTTCTTTCTGCTTTTATAGGCATAAAGACTGTTGGTCTGTACGGAAATTATTATATGTTGTTTTCCGGAATGGAGAACATAATCCGTATCATAACCATGGGAGTTCAGGCAGGCGTCGGCAACAGTCTGGTGGTTGACAGCGAGGAAAAGATATATAAGGACTTCAAAAACTTTGCATATATGGTTGCCTTCAGTGTGGGGATAATATCCACAGTATTTCTGTGTGCCTGTCAGGATACCGTGGAACTCTGGCTTGGCAGAAAAAAGATGCTCGGGGAATCGACAGTGATACTTTTAGCCGTTGCTCTTCTTGTCACTCAGATGAGGCGTGTGGTGGTCACGTACAAGAATGCTGCGGGCATGTGGTGGGAGGATCGATACAAGCCGTATGTTGTTGCAGTCGTTGATCTTCTTATAGACATAGTGTTTGTACAGAAATATGGAGTAAATGCCGTTGTGGTATCGACCATAGTCAGTGTTTTCTTTATCGAAACTCCCTGGGAGGCGTGGGTGCTGTTCAAGCTAAAATTCCACAAAAATCCTTTTGAATATTTCTTTAGGATGATGGTTTATTTTATGATAATAGCTGTTGTTGGTGCTTTCTCATATTTTGTATGTTCATTTGTTTCAGGGCCGCTTCTGTTTAAGATAATAGCAAAAGCCTTTATTGGTGTTATCATTCCGTGCTCGATATATGTGCTCATATCATTTAAGTCGGATGAGTTTAAGGCTTTATGGAAAATTGCCGGTCGCATCATGAATAAGTTAAAGAAAAATGGCTGATATTGTTATGGAAAAAATAGCACACACGGATGAGCTTAAGGCCTTTATGGTAAAATTCGGCCTGTCTTCTGATGAGGTGTGCATAGTCGGGTCCGCGGTTATGGCGGCTTCCGGGATCAGGGAAAATGATGATCTGGAAGTGATACTGATGCCTTCTGCTTTTGAACGCGTGAGTCGGGAAATGGGAAAGAAAGCCGGCTCCTGGGGGCATATAAAGATATCGGAGAATCTGGACCTCTTCCACAATATATACGGACTTGTCGGAGCTGATGATGCACTTGTGTTTGGGCGGTGCTCAAGGGAAGGTACGATATGTCGCATAGCGGATCTTGAGCTACAGTATTGCTATAAGAAAAAACTTGTAAAGCTTATGGATCGCGATAAAGACAGAGCGGATGTGACGCTGCTTGAGCAGCTGTTTACGGATGAGCATATGAATGAGTATATAAAGGCTGTTCCGTTAAAAAAGAGCAGTGCTTTATGGTACAATACCTGCAGGCAGTTAAGGGAAAAAGGTGCTGCCATAAAAAAGAAACTAATAAGAAGATGAAAGAGACGTAAGATGAAGACCATTTCAGTGATGATCCCGACATACAATGAGCGGGAAAATGCGCAGGCTATATACGAGGCAGTAAGGGATGTGATAAAAAAAGAGCTTTCTGCCTATGATTATGAGATATTGTTTATAGATAACAAATCTACCGACGGGACCAGGGAGATCATAGAATCCATATGCAGCTCTGATCCCAAGGTTAAGGCTATATTCAATCAGAAGAATTTTGGTCAGTTCAACAGCCCCTATTACGGCATAATCCACACATCAGGAGATTGTACGATAACCATGTGTGCGGATTTCCAGGATCCGGTGGAAATGATACCGGAATTTGTGCGTGAATGGGAGAACGGTTACAGGGTAGTCATAGGTATAAAGAGCCGTTCACGTGAGAACCCTTTTATGTATGTGATAAGGGCGATGTATTATGCTGCTCTTAAAAAAATGTCTTCCGTGGAGATCATAAAACAGTTCACGGGATTCGGTCTTTATGACAAGTCATTTGTCGAGACTCTCAGGGAACTTAAGGATCCCACGCCTTTTATGCGTGGCATAGTTGCTGAACTCGGACCTGACAGAAAAGAAATTGAGTATACCCAGCCCAAGCGCCGCGCAGGTAAGACTCATAACAATCTGTTCACGCTCTACGATGCAATGATGCTTTCTTTCACATCATATACAAAGAGCGGAATGAGAATAGCAACCTTTGCAGGATTCAGTATTGCGGCGATCAGCTTTGTCATAGGCATAGCATATCTCGTGCTTAAGCTTGTCATGTGGGACAAATTTGCGGTCGGCTACGCACCGATGATGATATCACTGTATTTTATGGGCGGGCTGCTGCTTGCATTCATGGGCTTTATGGGTGAATACGTTATGGCCATGAATACAAGACTTATGAACAGGCCGCTTGTCGTGGTTGAAAAAACCATAAATTTTGATGATGAAAAAGAGGTTTAAAAATGGGGGATGTAAAACTTCTTGATTGTACGCTGCGCGACGGAGGATATCTGAATTATTGGAAATTCGGATATGACAATATCATTTCTGTTTTTGAACGCGTGGTAAGTGCAGGAACGGATATCATAGAAGTGGGGTTTCTTGACGGACGTGTGGAATATGACAGGGACAGGAGCATTTTCCCCGATACCAAAGCTATAAGACAAACATACGGCGGACTGGACAGAAAGAATGCTCTTGTATTCGGGATGATAGATTACGGGACCTGTGATCTGGAGAATATAGAGCCATGCGCTGAGTCTGTTTTAGATGGTATAAGAGTCATTTTTAAAAAGCATTTAAGAGAAGAAGCTCTGGCTTTCTGCGGTGAGCTTAAGAAACTTGGTTATATTGTTTTTGCCCAGCTTGTTAGTGTAACCGCATATTCGGATGATGAACTTAAGGATCTTTGCAGTATAGCAAATAAAGTTAAGCCTGATACGGTTTCGATGGTTGATACCTATGGCCTTACGCATCAGAAGGATCTTAAGCATATACTTAAGATACTGGATGCGGATCTTGATAAGGATATAGCGATAGGTTATCACGGTCACAATAATTTCCAAATGGGTTATGCCAACTGTCAGACCATGCTTGCATATTCGTCAGAGACGGACAGAACACTGTATGTAGACGGTACTCTTTACGGCATGGGAAAGTCTGCGGGTAATGCGCCCATTGAACTTGTGGCCATGCATATGAACCATGAATATGGGAAGAATTACAATATCAGCCAGTATCTTGAGGCTATAGATGCAAATATCATGCAGTATTGCATGCCTGCGACATGGGGCTACAATCTGTTTTATTTTCTGGCGGCATCGAATGACTGTCATCCCAACTATGTCAAGCAGCTCACAAATAAACATACGCTTTCCGTTATGCAGATTAATGAACTGCTCGGAAGGCTTGAGGGTGAGAAGAAACTTCTCTATGATGCCGATTACCTTGAAAAACTTTATGTGGAGTATCAGGACAGGGAGATCAATGATGCTGCGGCGATAGAAAAGCTTAAAGCTATATTTGACGGTAAACATATACTTGTTCTGGGGCCCGGTAAGACCATACAGTCTGAGCAGGATAAGATAAATGCATTTATAAAGTCTGAAAGTCCGATGGTCATGGCCATAAACTATATGCCTGAGGCGTATAAAACGGATATGGTTTTTCTTACAAATGCCAAGAGATGTATTCAGATGGCATATCCGCTCAGTCGTAAGGAATGTCCCGTGATCGCTACTTCCAATGTGACAGCTCCGGCTGACAGCTTTGATTACACGGTAAATATAAGCGATCTGCTCGATAAAAATTCCGAATATGCTGATAACTCACTTATGATGCTCTTAAAACTCTTCATTAAGACCGGGGTTAAGAGTGTAAGTCTTGCTGGCTTTGACGGTTATTCGGGGACGGATGCGAATTACCTTGATGAAGGCAGGGAATATGAATTTGCCAAGAAGAAAGCGGATTACCTTAACAGCTACATGTCCGGCTTTATAAAGAGTGTTAAGGATGAATTAAAAATTGAGTTTATAACGGAGACCAGATATGAAATATGAATTAGTGATCTTTGATGTGGACGGGACACTGCTTGATACTTCGGAAGGCGTACTGTCATCCGTAAAATATACGATTGAACGTTTCGGCTTTGACATGCCTGATGATAAACAGCTCAGAACTTTTATAGGACCGCCTATACAGAGGTCTTTTGCAGATACCGTTGGACTCTCGGGGGATATCATTCAGGAAATGACAGCCGTTTACCGTGACAGATATAAGGGAGACGATCTTATTAAGGCTGTGCCTTATGAAGGAATATATGAGTGCTTTGACAGGCTTGAAAGCAACGGTATAAAAACGGCCATAGCAACCTACAAACGTGATGATTATGCGCAGAGGATAATGAAGCATTTTCATTTTGATGATCATACGAAGATCATACACGGAGCAGACGATAATAATAAACTTAGCAAGAGCGATATAATAGAGATCTGTATAAACGAAAGCGGTATTCCAAAGGAAAAGGTTCTGATGGTCGGCGATACCGATAATGATGCAATAGGTGCGGAGGGCATAGGTGTTGATTTCCTTGCTGTGACGTTCGGCTTCGGTTTTAAGCCGGGAGAAGAGATAACTTATCCGCATGTCCATGTGTCTGACACCGCCGCAGACATAGCATCTTTTGTTTTAAAAGGAGTTTCGTAAATGAAGGCAGCGAAGTATATATCAGAGTTTCTCATAAAAAATGGGATAACAGATACTTTTATGATAACCGGCGGTGGTGCCATGCATCTTGATGATGCTATAGGGCATCAGGATGGAATGCATTGCGTATTTAACCATCATGAGCAGGCTTGTGCGATCGCAGCGGAAGGATATGCGAGGCTTACTGGAAAGATAGCCTGCGTATGTGTTACCGCAGGCCCCGGAGGCACAAATGCGATAACCGGAGTGATGGGTGGCTGGACGGATTCTATCCCGATGCTTGTAATAACAGGACAGGCAAAGAGAGAAACCATGGTTTCGTCATGCGCGGACCTTGGGTTAAGACAGCTTGGAGATCAGGAAGTAGATATAGTTTCTTCAGTTAAATGCATGACAAAGTATGCTGCGGTGATAGATGATCCGCGTGATGTAGCCTATCATCTGGAGAAAGCTCTCTACCTTGCCATGAACGGAAGGAAGGGACCTGTCTGGCTTGATGTTCCCCTTGATGTACAGGGAGCACAGATAAACGAAAACGAACTTAAGCATTTTGATGCAGCAGCGGAATATCCCTGGCAGGTGCCTGAGATAAACAGTACCAAGATCGAAGAGATCATAGAGAAAATAAAGTCTGCAAAGGCTCCCTTAGTACTGGCCGGTACGGGGATAAGACTTGCGGGCGCTGAAGATGAGTTCAGGCGTTTTATCGAAAAGTATAAGCTCCCTGTTGCCGTAGCATGGAATGCAAATGACATACTTGAATATGACAGCCCTTATTTTGCAGGAATGCCGGGAACAGTAGGAACCAGACCCGGTAATTTTGCACTTCAGAATTGTGATCTGCTCATATCCTTTGCATGTCGCATGAACATACGCATGATCGGATACAATCACAATGATTTTGCAAGAAATGCTTATAAGATATCGGTCGATATAGATCCAAAAGAACTGATGAAGCCTACTGTACGTATAGATATGCCTGTCAATGCGGATGTTTTGGATGTGCTCAGAAAACTTAACGCTGTCACGTATGAGCCTCAGGCAGCGCATGAGAAGTGGCGTGTTTGGTGCAGAGAGAGGATAGAGAGATATCCGGCCGTTCTTCCTTCATATCATGGAGAAGGGCTTATAAATCCTTATGTATTTATTGATAAGCTTTTTGAAAAGCTTGATGAGAATGACCGCGTGATAACCGGAAACGGGGCTGCATGCGTTATAACTTTCCAGACGGCAAAGATAAAGAAAGGCCAGAGGATGTTTACAAATTCAGGCTGTGCGGCGATGGGATACGGCTTTCCTGCGGCAATAGGTGCTGCAGTTTCAGATAACAGCAGACGTACCATATGCATTGACGGTGACGGCAGCTTCATGATGAATCTTCAGGAGCTTGCAACGGTAGCCTATAACAAGCTGGACCTTAAGCTTATCATCTTAAATAACAACGGTTATCTTTCCATAAGACAGACACAGAGAAATCTTTTCAAACCGCCTTTTATCGGTATAGATAACGAGAGCGGAATATGTTTTCCTGATTTCGGAAAGCTTTCGGAAGCTTTTGGCATACCGTATTACAGGCTGGATTCTGAGACGGAAGCAGGAGATGTGTTGGATAAAGCACTTACTTCCAAAGGCCCCTGTGTGATCGAGGCTGTTGTGGATCCTTCGCAGAACTTTGAACCGAAATCATCTTCAAAGATGTTGCCTGACGGAAAGATGGTATCAACATCATTGGATGATATGGCACCGTTCCTTTCGGAAGAGGAAATGAAAGAGAATAGATATGAATAGACCTGATATATTATTTCAGTCTGATGAAAAATATGCCAAGGTCCTGGCTCCGGCAATAAAGTCCTTATGTGTAAATAACAGGGATGCGGATTTCAGGATTGTTGTTATCGACTGCGGGCTTTCTCAAAAAAGCAGGAAACTCCTGCAGAAGATGACCAAAGAGGATGGCAGATCGGTAACTTTTGTGACCGGTGATGAGCTTGAGAAGGAAGTCGGGGATTTCGGTTTTTCTGAATACAAAGGCTACAGGGAAAACCGGGTATCGTATCTTAAGATGCTCTATCCTACATCCGCCATGGCTTCAGACAGGATACTCTACATAGACTGTGATACTGCTGTGACCGGCAGTATAAAAGGGCTGCTTAAGACAGATCTTAAGGGAAATGTCATGGCAGCTGCGCTTGACTGCTACACTGATACCGGTCATAAGAAGATGATCGGAATGAGACCGGAAGAACCATTTTATAATTCCGGCGTTATGCTCATTGATAAAAATCGCTGGAAAGAAGAAAAGATATTTGAAAATATAATCGAGCAGAAAAACAGCGGTGTAAAATACAATACCGTTGATCAGGATTATATAAATATTGCAGTCAGAGGCAAGTGCCTTACGATCGGCTGCAGATATAATTATCAGCCGGCACACATTGATTACAGTCCTTCTGTATATTTCAGTTCATACCATAAGGATGATCTGTATTATACTCCGGAGGAGCTTGTAAAAGGCAGAAAACACATTGTGATACTTCACTATTTCCGGTATCTGGGTATGCATCCATGGGATAAGGACAGCATGCATCCGGATGAAAAAGTCTACAGAAAATATCTTTCGATGACGCCCTGGAGGAATATGCCTATCAGGAAAAAGAAAGTCGGACCGGCTATCATGTTCGAAAGAGTTATGTACAGGCTGCTCCCTGACAGGCTTTATCTTATCCTGTTCAGATTCATGAGGAGAACATACAACAGGCTTTATAAATTAAAAACTGCCGTTACGGACAGGATTAAGTCTGCAACCGGAAAGTGAGGAAGAAAAGGTTTGGCTAGGAAAGTTGAAGATCTGAAGATGCTTCAGAGTCTTTTAAAAGAAATGCTTGAAGTGATAGACGGCATATGCAGGGAGGAAAAGATTCCTTATATGCTCTGGGGAGGGAGCTGCCTTGGCGCGGTAAGGGAACATGATATCATTCCCTGGGATGATGATCTGGATATCATTGTCTGGAGAAAGGATAAGAAAAGAATCGAAGAAGCGTTAAGAAAAAAGCTTCCGGAAAGATTCTGTCTTGTTACTCCTGAGGATAATTTTCCGTATTTCCATGATTTTATGACAAGGGTAGAGAATAAGGAATATCTGTTGCATGAACCGACAGAGGCTGATAAGGCTCAGGATAACAGGCAGAACCATGTATTTATAGATGTCTTTACACTTGACTGCACCGGACGTTCACAGGCTGAAGTAAAAGTCAGAAAATATATCTACTGGTTTATATGGATGCTTTCGATGGGGCACAGATATGAGCTTGATCTTAACGCTTACGGAGGTAAGGCAACGCAGTTTGCAGTTAAGCTTGTGACAGCCGCAGGTCGTATGATACCGATGCCTGTCTTAAAGAAGATCAGGGATTCCTTCTGTACACAGATAAAGCCTGAAGGGGCATGTTATGTAGGAAGATATGATACCGTGTTTGCTGGCGTAAAGGTTAAAAAGAAGACCAAATATGATTATCACAGATCATGGTTTGCAAGACAGCGCCTCGTCAGATTTGGTGACGGGAAGTATCCTGTACCCGCCGGTTTCGACAGGTATCTTACACATGAGTACGGTGAGTATATGAAACCGGTGAATGACAGTTCAACCTATGAGAAACATTACAGCTGATCTGTATCAGGGATTTTCGTCCTGTATCTTGTGAAGGACATCAGATAGAAGCGTTGATGAGACCCCTTCGGTATGAGGAAGGAAAACCACTTCACAGCCGACGCTGTTCATTTTCTTTATGATGTCATCATAGAGTGCGGTATTCTTCCAGTCGGAGCCGTGAAAAAGAACATCAAAGTGCAGTTCGTTCCAGGCATCCATTTTGTCCATGGTTATCTGGGGAACCACTTTATCAACATAACGGATGGATCTTACGATCTCTATCCTTTCCTCAAACGGAATGATAGGGGATTTGTGCTTGTAAGTGTTTACCAGTTCATCCGTGCTTACGCCTACAATAAGATAATCGCATTGTTCTTTTGCATGTTTTAATATATTCAGATGACCGATATGGAACATATCGAACACACCGGTCGTGTAACCGTAATGATACTTTTTCATATAATAACTGCCTCCGCTCATAGAAGTATAAAACAGTATCGGAACTTAGGCAAGAATAGATGGATAAAATAAAAAAGTACAGAATAGCGTTAATAATACAGAGCATTGCAATTATCGCGCTGCTCTGTTTTTCGGTGCTGCTTTTCTTTAAGGGGCGTGTTAATGATGAGACTTTGTCAAAAGTTGCAAAAGAGCAGGTGCAGGGATCTCAGAATATTGGATCCGTGCCTGAGGATATAGTGCCCCTTGAGGATGAGGAGGGAGCCTGGTATTCCACACTGCATTTTATTTCTCATTCCGGAGGCGGTATAGACGGAAAGCTTTATTCTGACAGTATGGAAGCCTGGGAACACTCGTATGAGGAAGGTAACAGGATCATAGATGCTGATCTGAATACAACTTCGGATGGCCATCTTGTTTTAGCCCATAGTTTTAAGGACAACCTGGAGAAGAATGGTACCAGATTAGATCTTGCAGATGCGGAAATGAATTACTTTCATCTGCTTCAGTATAAACTGCCGGAAAGTAACATCCCCGATCATAAGACTTTTATGTCAGAGCCTGTGTACAGAAAATACACTCCTATGGATGTGGAGGCAATGCTTGATTTTATGGCAGAGCATGACGATCTTTATGTAGTCTGCGATATGAAGAAAGATACTGAGGAAGGCTATCGTAAGCTTGTTGAAACTGCAGAGAATACAGGCTGTTCGGATGTGCTTTCCAGAGTTATTGTGGCTTTTTATGATGATAAAGATTTTGAGAAGATAAAAAAAGTTTATCCGTTTAAGCATTATATGATCAGACGATACGGGAGCCGCTATGATGATCCTGCAGGACTTGTTGAGTTCTGCGTAAAGAATGATATACACTGTGTGGGCATTCAGGGCGATCATATCGATAACGGGTTTGCGGATCTGTTAAATATGTATAATATCCATATAGCGGTTGCGGTTGTAGAACATATATCGGATATGCAGTATTATCACGATATGGGAGTAGATATGGCCGTTACCGACTGGTTATATGAAAGCGACTGGAAATATGTGGAGGAGGGCAAATGAGAAAAACTGCGGTTCTGACAGGTGCTGCGGGTTTTGCGGGGATACACCTGCTCAATCACCTGCTTATGCACGGTTACAGGGTATATGCGGTAGTCAGGAAGAATTCTCCGCATAATATCAGGCTACAGGAACAGAATCTTCTGTTGAATGATCAGGCCTACAGAGATGCATTTGGATGGACAGGCGCCGGATATACAGGTGAGCTTGTGGTCATCGAGATAGAAGACAGCGATTTTGCAACGCTTCCGGAGCATATAAATGAGCCTGTTGATCTTTTCTTTCACATGGCATCTGTGCCTGGGAGCGGCAGGGATGATATTGCAGCGGCATACAGGAATGTGACTGATGCTAATGCAGCTGTTACGGCTGCCTCTGCCTTGAAATGCAGACGGTTTATAGGGACAGGATCACAGGCTATGTACGGAGTGGTTGACGGGACGATCACCGAGGATATCAGATACAATTCGTTTAATATGTACGGCGCTGCTAAGGCATCCATCTGTGAGCTTACAAGAGGGCAATGCAAGTGCCTGGGGATGGAGTGGTGTTTCGGTACTATTTTCAGCCTTATAGGCGAATATGAGGCTCAGGGACGCCTTATACCGGATCTTATTGCCAGACTGAAGAATGGGGATGTGAGTATCAAACTTTCTGCCGGAACGCAGAATTGGGACTATCTGGATGCAGGTGACTGTGCCGAGGCTTTTATCCGGATAGCTGAAAAGGGAGTGGACGGAGAAAATTATAATGTCGCAAACGGAGATTATCATCCGTTAAAATATTTTACAGAGAAATTGGTTAATGTTTATTCACAAAATGGAGCTTCTGTTGTTTACGGAGAAGAGTCATTTCCGAGAGTAAATCTTGAGCCCGACATCTCCAAACTCAGGAAAGACACGGCCTGGCGGCCCGGCATTCAATTTTTGGATACGATAAAAAGAGTGTACGGTTAACGAAATTATTTTCTTTACAACAGCATAATACTGTGGTATATTTTACTTGTCATTTTTGACGCATTTATATTTTTCTTGGAGGTAGTAAAAAGTTATGCAGGGTACAGTTAAGTGGTTCAACGCACAGAAGGGTTATGGTTTCCTTTCAACTCCCGAGGGCAAGGATGTATTCGTACATTTCTCTGCAATCCAGAATGAAGAGGGCTATAAGACATTAAACGAAGGTCAGGCTGTTGAGTTTGACGTCGTTGAAGGTGCTAAGGGACCTCAGGCAAGCAACGTAGTTAAGCTTTGATCGGTTGATATTATTACTAAAACAGTTGCGACGCACATAAGTGCCTTACAATTAATATAGTAAAAAAACGATGAAAAAGCAAAAGGACCGGGAATTTATTTCCCGGTCCTTTTTTGCAGTTATAAATTATATAATTTACATTTTTATGCGTTTCAGCATTTCATCATACTGTTTGTACATTTTCTGAACACCGTTTTCGAGCAGGTAATAATGTCTGATATAGGGTATCAGAAGGATCAGAAGTGCTACGAAAAGGGCAGTCAGTCCCCAGTTCCATTCACCTGTGATATTTGAAATAAAGAGCATGGCGAAAAATGTCAGGAAAGCAAGAACGGCAAAAAGGGCAGTAACTATAAGATGGATAAGTCTTTCATGCTGAAAAAACTTTATGTGATCAAGGTGAGACTGAAGAAGTTTCTCATAATCTTTCCTTGTAGGGATGGTATCCTTTACAAGACGTTCTCCGTGTTCACCGTCATCGGAGAAGGAAGTGGTCACGTCAAGCTTATAGGCAAGAACCTGATCAACGAAATCAAGATAGGCAAGTATACGTTTTCTCATAGCTTTATATCATTCCTCCATGCTTCGCACAATTGCTTTCTGAAAATAAAACATCCGGGAATGACGGCTCCCGGATGTAATAGATCATATATATATTCTGCGCGGATCTTATCTGCTCATCTTGTTGACTGCAAGACTTAAGCGGGAAACCTTTCTTGCTGCATAGTTCTTGTGATATACACCCTTGCGTGTAGCCTTGTCGATAATGCTTGTAGCATTAAGAAGTGCACTCTTTGCAGCTTCGGCATCATTTGCATCGATAGCTGTGTAAACCTTCTTTACAGCAGTCTTTACAGATGAACGGATAGCCTTGTTTCTCTCTTCCTTTGTCTTGGTGACTAAGATCCTTTTCTTAGCGGATTTAATATTAGCCAAGTCCTTTTACCTCCAATAATTAAATGACTGTTTTTAGGTGTCATGCATCGGAGCCGGACACGGACAGTCCGATGTACATACGGTTAGTATTTTACGCAAAGAAAAGGGTGTTGTCAACGTTAATTTTTGGTATAATGTCCTCTTGTATGAAAGCAATTTCCCTGGACAGGATACTTGAACTAAATATATCACCGGAGACCTGTTTGGGATGGACCGGTGATGCGATCTCCAGGAAGGATGAAGTGATACTTCCTCCCAAGATAAGCATGAAGCCGGATGCTCCTGGTTGCTTTTATAATTCCATGCCGGTTATCATACCATATCTTAACGTAGCAGGGGTGAAGGAAGTTACAAGATATCCGAAACGGGATCCGAGTCTGGACAGTGAGATCCTTCTGTATGATCTTTCCACAGGTGATGCGCTTGCGTTGCTTGACGGAAATTGGATAACTGCTATGCGAACGGCTGCGGCAGCCGTTCATTCCATAAAACTTTTTGCCAAAGACGGATTTTGCGAAATAGGAATGATAGGTCTTGGAAACATCCAGAGAGCTGTTATGACGTTTCTGCTTTCGCTCTACCCGGGCAGACGGTTTAAGATAAAACTGTATCGATATAAGGATCAGCATGAACAGTTTGCAAATAGGTTTTCGGATTATGAGGATCTGGAGTTTGTATATTGTGATTCATATGATGAAACGGTTAAAGGCAGCGAAGTGGTGATATCCTGCGCTACATATTTTGCGGAGAATATCTGTGACGATGCTTCTTTTGATGAAGGGGTACTGGTCGTACCGGTGCATACGAGAGGCTTTGCAAACTGCGATCGTTTCTTTGACCGGGTATTTGCGGATGATACTGCACAGGTAAAGAGCTTTTCTTCCTTTGATGAATGGAAGAATTATGCTGAAGTTGCCGATGTTGTATGCGGGAGAGCTTCCGGAAGGAAGAATGAACGGGAACGGATCATCGTTTATAACGTTGGCATTTCGCTTCATGATATTTATTTTGCAAAGAAGATATATGATCTTTGCGCTGATAAATGTCCCGAGATAGATCTGGGATCACCGGATAAAAAATTCTGGATATAAATATAATAACTGAGAGGAAAATTCAGAGAAACCGCATACGCGGATTTCTCTTCGTGGAGATAAACTATGACTGACAGATCACACATCAGAAACTTCTGTATCATTGCCCATATAGATCATGGCAAATCTACTCTTGCGGACCGCATCATAGAAAAGACAGGCCTGCTTACCGAACGTGAAATGCAGGAACAGGTCCTCGACAATATGGATCTTGAAAGAGAAAGAGGCATAACTATCAAGGCGCAGGCTGTAAGGACCGTATATAAGGCTGCTAACGGTGAGGAGTATATATTTAATCTTATAGATACTCCGGGGCATGTTGACTTCAATTACGAAGTGAGCCGTGCACTTGCAGCATGTGACGGTGCTATTCTTGTGGTTGATGCCGCACAGGGAATAGAGGCTCAGACTCTTGCAAATGTCTATATGGCATTGGATCATGATCTGGAAGTGTTTCCTGTTATCAACAAGATCGATCTTCCGAGTGCCGAACCCGAGCGCGTGAAGGAGGAAATAGAGGATGTCATAGGTATTGAAGCTCTGGATGCGCCTATGATCTCTGCAAAGAACGGAATAAACATCGACCAGGTGCTTGAAGCCGTTGTTGAAAAGATACCTGCTCCAGGAGGCGATGAAAAGGCGCCTCTCAAAGCACTTATCTTTGATTCACTTTATGATTCCTACAAGGGCGTTATAGTCTTCATGCGAATCGTTGACGGTACGGTGAAAAAAGGTACGAAGGTTAAGATGATGGCTACAGGCGCAGTATTTGATGTTATCGAAGTGGGAACCTTCGGTGCCGGCAGATTTTTCCCCTGTGATGAATTGACGGCAGGAATGGTCGGATACCTTACCGCTTCGATCAAAAATGTAAGGGATACGGCAGTTGGTGATACGGTGACTGATGCCGATGCTCCGTGTGAAGAGGCTCTTCCGGGATATAAGAAGGCCCAGTCCATGGTATATTGCGGTCTTTATCCGGCTGACGGTGCCAAGTATCCGGATCTTAAGGATGCGCTTGAGAAGCTGCAGCTTAATGATGCGGCTCTCAATTTCGAGCCCGAAACATCCATAGCGCTTGGCTTTGGTTTCAGGTGCGGATTCTTAGGTCTGCTCCATCTTGACGTGATACAGGAGAGACTTGAGAGAGAGTATGATCTGGATCTTGTAACTACGGCACCGGGCGTTATCTATAAAATATTTAAAACAGACGGTTCGATGATCGAACTTACAAATCCTTCAAATCTTCCGGATCCTTCAATGATCGATCATATGGAAGAGCCTGTAGTCAAGGCCGAGATCATCGTTACAAAAGAATTTATCGGTTCCATCATGGAACTCTGCCAGGAAAGACGTGGTGTATATAAGTCCATAGATTATATAGAAGCTGACAGGGCAGTTTTAAAATATGACCTTCCGCTCAATGAGATAATCTATGACTTTTTTGATGCGCTGAAGAGCCGTTCGAAAGGATATGCTTCGTTTGATTATGAACTTAAGGGCTACGAGGTCGCAAAGCTCGTGAAACTTGATATCCTTATCAACAAGGAAGAAGTTGATGCATTGTCGTTCATAGTTCATGCCGATTCTGCGTATGAGAGAGGCAGACGTATGTGTGAACGTTTAAAAGATGAGATACCCAGGCACCTTTTTGAAATTCCCATACAGGCTGCAGTAGGCGGCAAGGTCATCGCAAGAGAAACCGTAAAGGCTCTCCGCAAGGACGTGCTTGCAAAGTGCTATGGCGGTGATATCACAAGAAAGAAGAAGCTTCTTGAAAAACAGAAGGAAGGAAAGAAGAGAATGCGGCAGATCGGAAATGTCGAGATACCGCAGAGCGCATTCATGAGTGTGCTTAAGCTTGATGAGGATAAAAACTGATCACTGATATGAATTGCCTTTTGTATATAGATCCCGGTACCGGGAGCATGCTATTTTCAATACTTATAAGTGCTGTTGCGGCATTGTTCTTCCTGGCACAGAGGGTGATCCTGAAGATAAGGTTCAGGATTTCGGGAGGCAGGGCGGCCGTGTCATCGGAAAAGATACCGTATCTGATATTCAGTGATCATAAAAGATATGATTCGGTATTTGAACCGGTAATGGATGAGTTTGAAAAACGCAGGGTAAAAGCCGTTTTCTGGACAGCATCCGCAGATGATCCGCTGCTTGATAAACAATATGAATATGTGGAGACAGAGTTTATAGGGGAGGGAAACAAGGCTTACGCCAGACTGAACCTTGCCAATGCCGGCATACTGCTTTCAACGACTCCGGGACTGAATGTATACCAGTGGAAACGTTCTAAAAACGTTCAGTGGTATGTACATATGCCTCATTCTGTAGGGGACCTTACGCTGTATCGGATGTTCGGACTTGACTTCTATGATGCTATACTCATGGCCGGAAACTTCCAGAAAAGGAAGGTGCGGCTTCTGGAAAAAATGCGGAAAGAGAAGCCGAAAGAACTTTATGAGGCCGGACTTACGTACTTTGATTCGCTTGATGAAAGAGTGAAAAAAGCAGGCGGAGTTAAGAAAGAAAACGGACGATTTACTGTTCTTCTGGCACCCTCGTGGGGAGTGAACAGTCTCTTTAACCGTTTCGGACACAGGCTTATAGATGCGCTTATATCTACAGGCTATTATCTGATCATAAGACCGCATCCGCAGTCTGTGACTGCGGAAAAGGATATGCTTGATGAACTGATGATGGCTTATCCGGAGAGTGATCATCTGGAATGGAACTTTGATGCGGATAATTTCGAAGTACTCAGACGCTCTGATATAATGATATCTGATTTTTCGGGTGTTATATATGATTTTAGCCTGGTGTTCGAAAAGCCTGTGTTATATCTTGAATCTGAATTTGATACATCAAAGAATGATGCGGCATGGATAAAAGATGAAATTCCATGGACTGTAAAAAGTCTTCCAAAAGTGGGGATACCCATCCATGAGGAAGATATTTCCAATATAAAAGATCTTATTGATAAAGCAAAAGTATCAAGAGACCTGATAAGGGGCAGAAAACAGGCTTCGGATGAAGACTGGACACATAAGAGGAAAGCTGCCGAGAGAGTGGCAGATTATATGATTGGAAAATATGAAAAGCTCAATATGGAAAAATAGGATCATCCTTATACTTATCGTATTTGCAGTGGCAGTTTTTACCGAGCTGTTTGTTTTTAATTTCAGGACCATACAGTCACTGTTTTATAAAGAGATACAGATACCTGTGGACGGGCTTGAGACAACAGGGATACTTTCCTTCGGAGAAGGAGTATACAAATTCGATCCGGATTCGGAAGAAGCAAGGGTTATATATCTTAGTCATATTGATGAGCTTGAATGTGACGGTGAAGTGCATAATATAAAATTTGATGTGGAAACCCCGTCGTCGATAGATATTATGTATATAGAATCCGGTGTGTTAAATGCGGATATATATGTGCGTGACGAAGGAAATGACAGATATGTGATGCTTGAGGGGCATAAGTTCCTTGAGGGGAACGAGGCTTCTAAATATGTTTTCATTGATCCCGCAGGAAAAGTAAAGACCATAGCAATGAATCTGTCGATGACTAACGGTGCTGTGCTCAATATTAAATCCATTACGATCAATGCAAGAAGAAAGCTGTGCGTTTTACCTGTAAGATTCCTGTATATATTGTTATTTTATTCATGCATCCTGGCACTCAGGAAAAATTCCATTTTGTGGAAACAGAATGCATTGGAAAAAGCTACATGGAAATTACCGGTTATGGTTGTGTTATGTGCAGCGCTTATCATGCCTCAGTGGTATCTTATACAGTCAAATCCTTATATTTCCAGTTTTATGAACTTCAATCCTTACCAGGATCTTGCTGAAAGCTTTGCGGCAGGACACACTTATAGTTCAGAGGAGCCTTCAGAGGCGCTGAAAAATCTTTCAAACCCTTATGATGACACTTTACGAACAGCTGAGGGTGTGGAAACAAAATGGGATTATGCTTATTACAACGGGAAGTATTATGTATATTTTGGAGCACTTCCATGCCTGATATTCTACCTTCCTGTTTACCTGTTTCTGAAAGTTGGCATGCCTAATCCGGTTCCGGTGACATTATGTGCGATATTTCTCTTTTTTGGCATCTATGAACTGATAAAAGCGCTTGCAGCTGTTTACTGCAAAGAGTTAAAGACGGCAGCTCATTATATCCTGACAGTTCTTGTTTATCTGGGATGTCAGATAGTTTTCTTTATGAACCAGCCTGACGGTTATTCGGTACCGGTTGCCTGTGGCGAGGCGTTCCTTGTATGGGGACTGTATTTTTGGGTATCTTCGCTTAAGGAAAAGGGAGTATCTCTTTGGCGGCTGGCTGTCGGCTCACTGCTTATATCAATGGTGGCGGGGTGCAGACCGAATATGGAAGTGTATGCCATTCTTGCTTTGCCGCTTTTTGCAGTCAGAGTAAAGTTAATGCTTAAAGAAAAACAGAAAAAGAAGACGGCGGCATTACTTGCTGCACTTGTTCTTCCTGCAGTTCCTGCTGCGGTACTTATCATGTACTATAATGCAGTACGTTTTGGATCCCCGTTTGATTTTGGAAATGCTTATAATCTGACAGTTTCCGATGTGTCACGTAATCCGGGATCGATAGATAAGCTCATCGTGGGAATTTATGAATATCTTTTGAAGCTTCCTGATCTGACTTATACGTTCCCGTTTATGTCCATACCGGGGGATGGTACATCAGTCAATGAACTGAAGCATTGTTTTATCCATATGGAATATATTTTTGCGGGACTTATTCCTGTAAATCTGATCTTACTTGCCATACCTTATTCTTTCAAAAAGGCGCACAGATCGGTGTTTGTAATTACGGCAGCGGTTGCTGCATTACTTCTTATGATATTTGAGGCAGAGTCTGCAGGCATCGTCTACAGATATGAGGCTGATTTTTCTTTAATATTCCTGATCGCTGCGGCTGTTGCGCTGATGAATATGATAAAAGACGGAAAAGATGTAAGACGTTTTCTTATTTGTGCATTGGCTGTTTCGGTACTGTTTCACATGAATTTTTATTTCCTTACCGGACTTAAGTATCCGCTGCTGTGGGGAAATACACCGCTTTACTATAAGATTTATTATGCATTCAATTTCTTATAAAAGAATGCTGTACTGTTAAAAATGAAGATATATCGCTCGACTAAAAGAGAGAAGGGATATGATGAAGGGCGCTGCATTTAAATACAAAAAAATATTGATCATGTTGCTGATTGCTGTGTTGGAAGAGTTATTCCTGTTTAATTCCCAGACCTATGACTCTATGGACAATACATCTATACCTTTATCTGAGATCGTGAATTTTGAGCTTCTGAGCGGCAAAATGAATGGACAGGGGGATATTGTTTTAGATCCTGATTCTGATTGTGTTGGTCTGATATTGGATGTTTCGGGTAAAAGGGTAAATAATCTTAAGTTAGATGTATGCTGTGTGGATTCACAGGGCAATCCGGTAAATGATATACCATGTAATGTGGATTTTTGTCTTGAAGAAAATGTTCTTGTGGGAGGAAAGAATCCTGACGGTTCGGGATTGTTTGAGTGGCATATTACAGACAGTACCGTCAAAAGCGTTTTTCATGGAATTGAGTCTTCTCATTATCTGAGAACAGAGAGTAAGGGTGAGACCAGAAGCTGCATAATATTCTTATCGGATCCTTCAGGGGTATATGATACGTTTAGAATATATGATCTGGAACTTAATGCTTTCAGACCTTTGTTAATATCACCGCTTCGTATGTTATGTATCTTTGTGCTTGTGCTGAGTTTTTATTATCTCTTTATTGATGAACAGATGAGAAAGTGCGAAACGTTGAAACTTTCCAAAAGGGGAAGGGGCATCTTGCTTGCGGTATTTGTGGCATTCGCTGTATTTGCATTTGTCTGGCCGATTCTTAATCATTTGAATATGAAAGATGAATATGCACCTTATGCTATGTTGGCAAGATCATTTTTGGAAGGCCGTACATCTGTGGGCGGGCCGGTCCCGGATTATATAAGCGCTACTGAGGGACAGCCTGTTTACTGGAGATATGATGATGCAATGATAGATATGTATGATTATTCATTTCATGGAGGGAAGTATTATGTTTATTTTGGAGTACTTCCGTGTGTGCTGTTATATCTTCCGTATCTGCTCCTTACAGGGAAGGATATGCCAAATGCTTATGCAGTTTCAGCTCTCTGTGTGATCGCAGCTGTACTTATATATTTTATGCTGAAGGCTGTCATAGCAAAATGGTACAGGCATGCATCGCTTCAGGTTCATATATTGCTTACGATCGTATTTTCGGCCGGAATGTATCTGCCGGTTTTTATAACAGGACCGGAACACTATCAGCTTCCGATCCTTGCAGGCTGTGATCTGATATTTGCCGGTATCATCTTAATTATTAAATCGGGAACAGATAATAAAAGGCCATATCTTATGTTGTTTCTCGGGAGTCTGTGCCTTGCATTGGTTTCTCTTTGCAGACCGGCAATGCTCATCTTTTCATTTCTTGTCATGTGCATTCCGGCAGGCAGGATATTAAGCAATATAAAAGGCCGTGATACAAAAAACTATGATACAAAAGGGATATTTACAGAAGTTTTGTGTATGGCAGTTCCGTTTATAGTCTGTGCATCAGTATGCATGATCTATAACTATGTGCGTTTCGGTTCTGTACTGGAATTTGGCTTTGAGAATAATCTTACATCTATACCGGTAGGTGTCGGTGATACTTTTATGCCCTATGCAATATATAAATGCATATATGAATATCTGATCAAACCGCCTGCCATTGATCCTTCTTTTCCTTTTTTAGCGGTGGACCGAGAGCATTTCTTTGCAAATGGCATCGAATTTGCTGTTTCAAAAATATCGGGCGGTCTCATAGGCATGTTTCCGTGTGTGCTTGCAATTCTTTTTATGCCGGTATATAAAGAAAAACTTAAGTCAAAGCATTTATTTATACAAATGCTTATTCTTATGGCGTCCGGCCTGGGAGTAATGCTTTTCTCGGCTATATATTCCCAGTATATTACCAGCCGTTATGTAGCAGAATTCTCCTGGACACTTTTATTGCCGGCTGCAGTTGTGCTCTTGGAAATGGAAGAGAGTTTCAGAAAGTCAGACGGAAAAGAAAGCAGGATCTTTTATAATTCATTAACAGCAGTGCTGTTCGTTTCTCTGTTTTTTGGCCTGTTTATGATTTTTGGAGGCGGATATCTTCCGGAAAAAAGAAATCCGCAGTTATGGTACACTATTAAATCAATGTTTGATGCGTTCGGATAAGGCGCGTGATCATCGCTGTTATGCATTTATTATTTTCGGCAGGATATAATGAATAATAAGGCTTCAAGTAAAAATATCATATATCTGGAATATGTTTTTATATGGGCAGTATCAATGTTGCTTATGACTGCAGCTTTGTGGATCTCGGGACTTATGCCGGGAGGCAGGCTTTCTTTTATCAATGATTCAGCCAAGCAGGTGATCCCTATCAGCCGTATGTACCTTGAACATCTGATCCACGGCAGATCTCTGTATTACAGTCATGAGATGGGAATGGGCGTTCGTACGGCGCTGTCTTATGCTTTTTATTCGATGAGCCCGGTCAATTATATACTTCTGTTCATACGGGATGATCAGCTGGCATTATGCATGCTGATCATTCTGAAAACGGGACTTTCCTCGCTTTTTATGTATGTGTTCTTAAGAAAGCATATGAGATCGGAGCTTGTACCTGCAATAGTACTTGCTCTTTCGTGGGGATTTTCGGCTTATCAGCTTAATATGTTTCAGAATATATGTCTTTCGGATACTGTATGGCTTCTTCCGTTGCTTATGTGTGCGCTGTTTACGTTTATAAAAGATGGAAGTTTTACAATCCTTTCGGCTTCTTATGCACTGTGTTTTATTACACATTTTTACTCCGGATTTCTGATAGGGGTATTTTCTTTCGGTGTATTTGTTGCATATATTATTCTCCGTTATAAAAAGTCTGAAAAAAAGAAATTTGTTGATCTGATCATCAGGTATGTCGCGGCAGTGTTCACATCGGTACTGATATCTATGGCTGTGATATTTCCCGTTCTCTGTATTTATACGGACAATGGCGCAGATATATTCAATAGGCAGCTTCATGAAAGAAATATCGATCTGGTAGGGATCCTCATAGCATTTTTCTGGGGCAGGGGAAATGCTGCCTGTGAGGATATTCCGGCACTGTACTGTGGCCTTATACCATTTATCTGTACCCCGGTATATTTCGTTAACAAACGTATACCGGTTAAAGAAAAAATAGCTACAGCTGCCGGAATCACGATCCTTCTGTTATCATTTGCAATCGACCCGCTTTATGATATGTGGCATATGTTCAACAGACCTGATGGGTATACAGCAAGATTTTCGCTGCTTCTTGATTTTATATGTATTTTTGCGGCAGCAAGGACACTGTCAGAACGTGAAATGGATGAAACAGATTGTGGCAGGCATTATTATGAGTTGTTTTTTGCTGCGGCTGCTGCGATCCTTCCAATCCTGTTTGTATATTCTAAGATATCCGGTATACCGTCTTTTTCCAGAGTGATATTTATTGTATGCGGTAATCTGCTTTTTCTTATTCTATGGGCAGGGGTGATTTTTCATATTCCACGTATAAAGATGAGCAGAGTGGCTTTTGTGACTCTAGGAGTGATCGTATTTGTCCTTGCATCCGGGGAATGTGTAAGCAATGCCGTGAATTATTACAGTCAAATGGAAATTATGGAGACTTCTGAAAGACTTGAAAAGGACAGAGTCGCAAAAGAAAAGATAGTATCGGGCTCCGGGGATATAAAAGGGAATATGTATCGAACAGAACTTACCGGAACATTTGATAATCAGGGTGCTCTTTATGGTTATCCGGCTGATACAATTTTTGCTTCATCGGTCTATAATGATATGCTTATGACGATGTACCGGCTTGGCAGAAGGATGACGGTCTTTTCTCTTTCGCCTGAAGGAGGTACTGATCTTACCGATATGCTGTTTGCTGTAGGAAACAGGGACGGAGTGTTTTCTGAAAAGACTTTGCCGGTGGGATTCATGGCGGATGAGAAGATACTTGAAGTTGACAGATCAAATCTTTCGATCGATCCATTTGTAAATCAGAATCTGCTTGTTTCTTCACTGTTGGGGGAAGAAACAGAGGTTTATGTTGAAACAACAGACAGAACTATTATGCCTGTTTATTTGAATCATGTGATCTATGTTGACGGAAGTGGGACACTTCAGAATACAGATGAGAAAAATGTGGGCGGAGAGACTATCAGCATACCCCAAAATGATCATTCTAGGGCATATATATATTTCACAAGATCGGTAAGCGGAAGTGCGGTAAAACTTCTTGGCTCTGCTGATGAAACATCCTATGTGGAATTATTATCCGATTCTGACAGGAAAGGTGATGGCGTGAGGAATATAGCAGGAGCGCTTTCTATATTGGAGATGGAAGATGGCGGGAATGATGATTTTCGTGTGCGTCTTATCGATTATGATGAGAATGATACGCTGTTTACCTATACAGGTATGTTTACGGCTTATCAGGATGAAGAAGTTCTTGATGCCGTATATAATAAACTTGCATCGGGCGGTTGGAGAGAGAATTACTGTTCGGATGATTGTATTTCGGCTACTGTAAGCGTACAAAGTGACAGACAGGTATTGTTCATGTCAATCCCATATGACAGGAATTTCAATATGTATGTAGACGGAAAGGAAGCGGTGATCCAACCTGCTTTTGCGGGGGCATTTTCTGCGGTGAAGCTCTCTGCAGGTGAGCATGACATCATGCTTGTATATGATGCGGAGGGAAGGCTTGCCGGAACTGTTTGCTTTGTTACAGGAATAATACTGCTGATAATACTTTCTGTTGTTGAGATATTAAAAAAGAGGAACTTAAGAATTGCCGGTTGCTGATAAGAAAGAAATGAAAAAAATATATGCGGCGGCTTTTATGATCTTTGCCGCGGCTGTTTTAATGTGTATTGCGGCCCTTTATATCATGCGGCTGTTTCCCGGGCAGGATTGGGCTCTTTTTAATGATTCAACGGAACAGGTGCTTCCTGTGATAAGAATGTTTACCAGAAAGATCTTTTCCGGAGAAGATTTAACTTACAGTGATGAGATCGGGCTTGGCATGAATACGACGCTTATCTATGCATTTTACGCATATAGTCCCGTGAATCTGATAACGTTATTTGTAAAATCTGATCGTATAGCGCTGATCCTGATGATGGCTGTGAAGACAGGCCTTTCGGCTTTCTTTATGTATCTGTTCATACGGATCTACTGTCATACCGATGATATATATGCTGTTGTTCTTTCTTTATGCTATGCATTCTCCGGCTACCAGGCAATGATGCTTCAGAATATATGCCTTGCGGATACAGTCTGGCTCCTTCCTTTTATGGCATTGCTCCTTGCATATTTTCTGAATGGGGGAAGGATGACGGTGCTTTCGGCAGCCTATGCGCTTGTTTTTATTACACATTTTTACAGTGGTTTTCTTATTGGGATATTTACCTTCCTGTGTTTTACGGGCTGGCTTATTCTTAAATATGACAGGGGAAAACGGAAAACGGTAATAAAAATGATCTTAAGATATTTAGTTTCCGTGGCCTCTGCAGTTCTGATCTCGATGATAGTCCTTTTCCCTGCGATTTCAAGGATGCTTTCCGATACTGCCGGACAATGGAATGCTTCAGCAGCTGAAAGGGTGATACATCCGGTAAATCTGGCTGCTTCTTTTTTCTGGGGAAGAAAAAGCATATTTTATGAAGAAGTACCTGCACTATATTGCGGAATTCCCGTGCTGCTTCTTACTCCGTTGTATTTCATGAACAAAAAAATAGGAAGAAGAGAGAAGATTTTAACGGGAGTCGCTCTTTTATTGCTGTTTATATCAATATATATCGATCCGTTATACCTGTTTTTCCATGTTTTCAACAGACCTGACGGATATACAGTGAGATTTTCAATACTGATAAGTTTTGTGTGTGTCTATGCAACTGCGAGAACCGTTAATACATTGATGCTGCCAAAAAAGAAAGCTTTTTTGTTTCTTTTGCTCATTCCTTTTGAGATTTTATGCGTAGTATTATCAGATGTTTCATCTTTTAACGGCAAAGCTGTTTTTGCGGCAGGCAATGCAGTTCTGATCATAATCTGGACAGTGTTATTGTTCGTTGTAAAAAACATAAAAGTAAAGAATATCTGTTTGCCACTGTTGGCTGTTATAGAATGTGTATCAGCTTTCTGTATGGTGTTTTCTGATTGCGGAGCTATTGAAGATGCAACATATACAAAAGCATGGAAAGCTGCTGATGAGATGTATGCAGAAGCAGAGAAATATGTTGATAAAGGAAGTTTTAACAGGATAATGCTTTCGGGAGTGATGCAGAATCAGGGCGCAAAGTATGGTTATCCTGCACAGACTTTTTTCCTTTCAGGAGGAAACAGCGCCTTCCAGTCGGTTATGTTTAAAATGGGAATTAATATGACTCCTTTTTCTATAGGCAATGAAGGCAGCACAGATGTGACAGATATGCTGTTTTCGGTTGCATTCAGAGGAAATTCTGATCAGGGGGTGGAGGGGATACACCGGGAAGAGATAAATGAAAGGGTACTGCCGTTAGCATTTATGGCTGACGAGTCGGTACTTGATCCGGAAGCTGTACCGGAACATTCTGATCCGTTTGAGGTACAAAATGCATTTCTGACATCATTGCTCGGCAAAAAGGTTTCAGTCTTTAGAAAAATGCAGCCGATATCGGTTGCTCCTTCAGCTCTGACGATTGTTGCTAATGACGACGGAAGTATTGTCATAACGCCTCAAAAAGATGACACGCCCTGTGGGGCAATCTTTTATGTTGCCGGAACGGGGGAGGAACATAATTATGTTTATTTCTCCAAATCCTCAAGAGATACGTCTTCGTCCGGCGGTATTAATGCAACTGCGATAAGCGGAGAAGTGTCGGATGTGGAATTATATTCCGATAATGACAGAAAAGGAAACGGGACCAGGAATATAGCGCTTTCATCGCCTGTGATCGAGACTGAGTCATGGGATGATCATAAGACTGAGCAGGTCAGACTGATAGACCGGGATGGCGCGGGAAAAGAATTCAGGTATACGGGAGTATATTTTGCTTCAGAAGATGAAGATGTTCTTGATTCTGTGTATAGGGAATTGAATGCAGGATCGGCAGAGATCACAGAGTATTCTGATGCAAGTTTGAAAGTCGTACCGCCTGCGGATACCGATAAGCAGATAATGTTTTTTTCAATACCCTATGATCCTTCATGGAAGGTTTATCTGGATGGTGTTGAAAGCAGGGTGATGCCTGCCTTTGGAAACGCATTCTGTGCTGTCAGGGTAAACGAAAGCGTTTCGGAAGTGAAAATGGTATATGAAGCTCCGGGATCGGTTATGGCGCTTTATTGTGCTGTTGCAGGCTTGTTGATCTGGCTGATGTTGTTCGTTTCTGAATGTAGAAAAAAGGTTTGTAAATAAATATTAACTGAAAAGATGTGCGTTTTTCGATAAAAAAGAGAAAAAATACGTAATTTTGACATGAACCAAAAAAAACCTGTCATAAACCCGTATTGTCTGACAGCCGGACCGGTGGTATATTGTAGTTACAAACAAATAAGACAGCCGGTCAGATAAAAAGGGGGCTGTCAAAAAAACAAAAACATTTAAAAAAGAAAAGGAGAACAAAGAAATGAGAAAGAACAAAGGTTTTTCACTGGTAGAGCTGATCATCGTTATCGCAATCATGGCTATCCTGGTTGGTGTTATGGCACCTCAGCTGATCAAGTACATCGAGAAGTCAAAGGTTTCATCTGATACACAGCTTTGCGGAACCGTTCAGACAGCTCTTGTAACAGCTCTTGCTGATCCTCAGGTTAACGATGCTACAACTTACAACACAGAGTTCCAGAACCTTGGAAACGCAGTTGACGTAACAACAGCTCTTAGCCAGCCTGCAATCGGATCTGCAATGAAGGAGAACCTTGCTGTTGCATCTGGCGCAGAAGTTTCAAGCAGCCTCAAGTCTTTCAACGCTACACAGATCAGCATTCAGGTTAAGGATGCTAACTCAGTATCAGTATGGCTTCCTAACACAGATGCTTCTGGTTCAAAGGGCCGCAACTCTTCACTTTCTTCAATCATCTCTGTTGACTAATAAGAAGATTTGAAGTAAAGATTTAAACAAACTAACCGCTCTCGAGTGTGATAACACTTGGGGGCGGTTTTTTAGTTTCATAAAAGTGCAGTTGTTAGAAAGTAATTTTCTCTGACAGATGCGCTTTTTTTTGGTGAGTAATTATATTGTGAATTGCTTTGAGGATTATTACATAAAGCATCAAAAACTGTCAGCCATCCTCTGCTATGAGTTTTTGGGCTTAGCTGGTAGGGATCAGCTCCCGCGTAACCAACTAAAATGAAAAGTAATAAGTGTTAGGTTGCTTCTTCGTCGCAGATTGTCGTAGCCGGCTTAGGTTGTTTAGTTGGCTTAGACTCATTCTACCTCATCGCCTTCGAAATATTATTCGGCGGATTCGGATCGATATTAAAATTCGATGTACCGAAAAATGACGGGGGAATCTTATGGAAGAGGATATAGATGATTGAACGGTTAGTTGTTTTTACATAAAATCCTGCTTGATGGGAGATCTTGTGGAAGGGACTCATGATTAGCGGTTACATTGTTTTTGATCGAGTAGGCTGTCTCCTGCTCGATCACAACCCTGTTGTCCACCTCAAGGCAAAGCTTTTCGGTGCATTACAGTCGCCAAATACAGAACTAATTCCGTGCAAGCACACAATTGGGCTGTGCTTGGCTCGTTGTCACACCTCAAGGCAAAGCCTTTCAGTGTATTACATCGCCAAATACAGCCAATTTTGTGCAAGCACAAAATTAGCTGTACTTGGCTCGTTGTATCTCAAAAAAGCCCCGGTGAAGACCACCGGGGCTTGGGGATATCAGGAACTTTATATTATTTGTTATTTTCTTTTTTCTTTTCTTTGCTGATAAACGATATGCCTGCACATATCAGGAATATAGCAGCTGCAATGATCGATATGATCTGTCCTTCTTTAGCAAATGGAGCAATGTATTTAAGCTCAAGTTCATGTGTGCCTTCCGGAAGAGAGGCTGCCAGGAAGGCGCCTTCAACTGTAGATATCTTTTCGATTTCCCGTCCGTCACAATAGATTTGCCAACCCTCATCATAGGGGATGGTTGTAAACATGATCGAACGATCTTTGGGGGTGGTTATTGTGCCCGTTATTGTATCATTATTGAACACGGCATTTTGAATTCCGCCGGTTATAAGGTCATCATAAGCCTTTTTCAAGGTCCCGTTTTCATTATAGTCATAAAAGAGGATATCACTGCAATAATCCTTGCTGACGTTTTCTCTGTATGTATATATTCCTATACATTCATATTCGGTGTCGGGGTTGGCATCCGGAACAAATACCAGGGCTTGTTCGGCATCTAATGTACTTTCAACAATGCCGCTGCTTTGGATATCTCTTGTTTCGTACCAACCTAATGCTCTTGATATGATCCAGAAGGTATCGGCCTTTGCATTACTTCCGTCCTGTTTGAAATATGCTAATAGTGTTCTGCCATCTTGTTTAGGACGTAAAAAGGCGTAGAAAAGAGATGAGTCCAGGTCGCTTTTCTTGGAAATAATGGTAATTTCTTTTTTTTCATCAATATTCGTGTTGTAATTACTGATAATAAAGTCTTCTTCCTCGACAGGAGAAAAAAATGAATACTCATGACCGGAGAGACTGCTTATCAGTTTTTCCTGGTTTATAAAAGGGTCATCGGTAAAAGAATATGAAAGAATGTCATCGTCTGCCATAAAAACAAGAGGCAGCGCATAGTCTAATCTGCTGATTTCCGCAGGCGCTATCATATCATCGGGAAGAGGGGGCTTATCTCTGTTTTCCGGAGCGGTTTCATCATACATTTTTATCCGGTATTTTGTCCCGGTGAGCATATATGTTATCGGGGTATAGCCTGATTCATCCATTGCTCTGTTGGGGGCAACGATACCAAGTGAGAAAAGGGCTTTTCTCAGCGGATAGTCATCGGAGGATGAGAAAGTGTTGAGGCCGGCATAGTTTAAGGCAGCCGGGGCGTTTATTATCATTTCATTGTCTACGCTTATGCGGTAAAATGTATTGTCGCCGGCTTTTATCTGGGCCAATGCATCTCTTTCACTTTCGTACCATTGTCTGTAGGCAAGTTCAGATGTGGCATTTCCGGCTCTGTTTAGATCACATAAATAGAAATTGAGCACAAGTTCAGAGTATACTGCAATAACAAAGCAGGCCGGCAGGATGATCCTAAGCTTTGAAAATGATTTTTTGTAAAGAAGAAAAAGCCCAAGATATAAGAGCAGATAGGCTGAATTAATAAAAAAATTGCCGGTTGAGTTGGTGATCTGGCTGGGGGCTGCTCTGTTTGGGGTTAAGGGGATCATTAATGAATAGAGGACTATATATAATACAACAGGAACCGCTATCAGAGTGATCCGCTGATCTTTCAATTCGCGTATAGCAAGTGAGGCTAATACCGTCATCATGAAAATGATGCAGAAACTGTAACGGTATGCATACCAGTTGGGGTAATCAAACGCATGCATAAATTTATAAAACGGAAGTATAAGCATTGAAAGAAGATAAAAAACAAATGCTGAAACTATAAGGTATTTATCTCTTTTGGAAATGCTTTTCATCTTAAAAAAGAGTGGAAGCAAAAGCAGTACTGCAAGTGAGCAATATATGAAAGGCGTATCATTGTCAAGATGAGGCATTTCACCTATGAACATGGAGTTGATTATGTCAGGGATAGTTGCATAGAGCTGTGTAAATTCAAAATTATCAGGCGCAGCGTGACTATAGATAAACCATGCTGCAGGTATAAGAAATGCTGAACACATAGCTGCTGCGAGGATGACAGTTCCTGCATAGGCCAATCCCCTGCGCAGAAGTGTTTTTACTGTTTCTGCAGCGGTATTATAAGAGTTTTTGAAAAATGAGAGGATAAATGTCAGCGCTTCAAACACTCCGACAATAAAACCCATATAAAAGTTTGTTATAAAAAGGTATGCGAAAGTGAGCGTAAGAGCAGCAAATGGATACTTATCGCTGTTTTTTTCACTTCCTTTGACAGCACCCGCAGCTCTCATTGTGAGACAGGTGAGGACCGGAAGAATATACAGAGCGTCAAGCCACATGATGTGTATATAAAGCGCCGCAGTAAAGGTGCTTAAAGCATAGCAAACAGCAAATATTACCGAAGAGAATCCTTCGTTCTTTAATGCCTTCTTTTCAAAATAAACAAATGAGGCTGCAGCAAGTGATATCTTTGAGCAGATGATCACATAGGTCATCACGGGAAACGGGATGGATTCGATCAGATAGAGGAGGTTAAAAGGATTTATGCAGTAATATGCATAGGTGAGCGCAGTGCCCGAACCCAGATAAAGAGAGAACGAGTACCAGAAACCGCTCTCACCCTTTAATGCTCTTAAGAAGGTTTTGATGAAGGCCATATACTGAGCGTACAGGTCGCCATACATAATGGTGTAGTTTCCCGATCCTGTAATACCCAGAAAAGTAAGAGTGATGATAAAAAGCGCAGCAGTGATAAAAGCTGCTATAAGAGGATATGTCCTTTTCAAAATGATGTGTTTATTCATTATTGTTATCCTCTGTCTGGTCTGCTGTTTTACTCTTTTTATTTTTTTTGCTGCCGGCAAGTATTACTAGAAGTAATATAACAGCAGCGATAGCGCTTATTGAGGTTCCTTCGGATGAAAAGGGCGTTTCATAATCGAAAATTATCTTATGCTCGCCCGGAGAAAGGGGAAGAGCACAGAACGCGTTGTCGGTTGTAACATATATTTTTGCAGGCGCTCCGTCTACATATGCAGTCCATCCTTTATCATAAGGTATGGAGGTGAAAAGAATAGGGCGATCTTCTGAGGCAGTAACAATTCCTTCAAGGTGTGAGTCTGTATATGATGTAAGGTTTATAGCCCCGGGAAGCAGATCGTTATATATTTCAGGAATCAATGAATCATCGGCGTATACAAAATTAATATACTGTACTGTGTAAGAAGTAAATCCTGCATTATTGATCGTAATGGGGATGTAGGTATATTCGGTCCCCTCTTTGTCGTTCAGATTCTCTTTGTTAAAGTAGCAATCATCAGATGCCGTTATAACTGCGCCCGAAGATATGTTTGCAGGACATGAAAGCCCTCTGAAGCCATTAGCGAATTCAGGAGCTCCGGAGTTGAAAAATGTTCCGTTTGTATGGAAATAGGCAAGAGCTTTTTTCCCTTCTTTCTTAGGTATTGAATAACATATCCATGAAGGAGTGACATCTTTTGCCTTTACTTCATATGCTGTGAGATTTCCGAAGGGGTATACGTCTGTATTGAATTCTGATGTGAGTACTGTGTTTGGGGAAATCGTTTCGTACAGATCGTAACTCTTTCCGGTCATACATTTTACAAGATTTTCTTCGTTTTCGAACGGATCATCCCCGGAAGTATATGAGGCAATATCACTGCTGACCGTAAATGCAACAGGAAGACTGTAGTTGTTTAAACTAATGCTGTTCTCAGATATGCCATTGTATCCTTTTATATCGGCTTTATATTTTACGCCGAGGATCATTTCCGGAAGAGGCCGGCTGCTCAGGTCAAATATCATGTGATATGCGTTGCTTATCCCCAGATGCCCGAGAGCGGTACGCTGCGTTATATCATCATATGAAGCAAAACTTGTAAGTGTGTTTATGTCAAAAAGAGAGGCTCCGTTGAAGCATCGTTCGCCATTGATATGAACACGATAGAAGCTGGTGTCCGCCGATTTTATAGTATTCACGGTTTTTTCTTCGTTTTCAAACCATTCATTAAATGTGCTGCTGCTTATCCTGAGTGAATCATTTCCGGCCTTGCCTGCAAAAGAAGTGAGATTGTTTGATGCGTTCCATATCATTTCAAGGCTGAGTATGATCATGCATATGGGAAACAGATATTTTGAAAACTTCTCTTTATTTTCATACAGGTTGAGTGCAACCCATAATGTAATGAATAGTGCATTTAAGATCAGCGAATCCCTGCTTACGGATTTAAACCCGCTTATATCCTGGAACATGATCAGGAATGAGTATGCGAGTATAAGAGAAACGGAGTATATGATAACTGTTTTCTTTTTGAAGTCTGTGATCTTGTCTGCAACTGAAGCAGCAAGAGCCGTGATAATGAATACGATGCAGGGTGAAAACCGAAAAGGGTAATAATTGGGATTATCAAAGGCATGTAAAACCATATAAAGTTTGGTTGAAAGCATTCCGCAAAGATAAAATGAAAGCAGTAATCCTGCTGTTATTTTTTTTCTGACTGTAATTTTTTTAGAGAAGAAATAGAATGGTGCGATCATCAGAACAGGGAGCCCTGAATAAAGATAAGGTAAACCGCCGTCAAGGCCTGTTGCGGACCCGGCAAAAAGAGTGCTTAACAGATCAGGGATAGACGCTGAAAGCTGTGTAAACGGATCGGTCTGAGCACCTTTTAAGCGTTCAAAAAGAAAGGCTCCTGCAGGAAGCAGGAAAGCAGCATCAATACAGGCAGCAAGGATAACGGAAGAGATATATATACCCGCTTTCTTTATGGATTTTTTCTTTTCAAAGTTAGTGACAAGACTTAGTATGAAATATAGGAAGGTGAATGTGCCGCATATAAATCCCATATAGAAATTTGTGAGGAACAGGTAAGCATAGAGCAGAGTGAGAAGAAGATAATTTCTTAAGGCAGGCGAAAGTGAATCTTTTGAGGGAGCCTCATCAGCGGGAGTAACGGAAATGTTTATAAGATCATTTATTACTGCTATAAGCATAGGAAGCACATAAAGAGAGTCAGCCCACATGCAGTTGATGCTCATTGTCACTGCCCATGAGGAAAGACAGTAGCAAATAGAAAAGAATATCGCAACAGACTTAGGTTTCTTCAGGGAATGAACACAGTAGAATGCAAAAGCAGCGGCTGCAAGTCCTGCTTTCAGACATGCTATGATATGAGTCAAAGTGATTATTGAAATACCGGGAATAAGATAAAGCAGGTTAAACGGACTTAAGCAGTAATAGACGTATGTCAGTATCGTTCCTGATCCTGCATACATTGAAAATGAATAGTCAAAACTCTGTTTACCGGTTACGGATCTCAGAAAGGATTTTATAAATGCGAAATACTGTGAAAAGTTATCGCCGTAATATAAGCTTCCACCGTTTGTAAAAAGAAATCCGTTAATAATGAGTATGGCTGCAAAAAGCAGTGTGCCGGCAGCAAAAGCGATCAGACAGGTTATGCCGGTCTGTCTGTATTCAGAGTTTTTTTTTGATGTCGTTTCCATGATATCTCCATGATAATTTAGTTTTTAAAGCATAACGGATTATACATTAAAATATGTAGTTATGACAAGCGCTGCATCAAAAATGTCCCTTTACAGCATATGTCACTTTTTGATATAATGCGTATGTTTAGATGCGGGCGAAGTGTGCAAATTGCACCTATTCCCGACAAAAAAGATGGGGAAAACCTAAAGGAAAGAGGGCAGAGGAATGTCGATCAAAATAAGTGATGTATTGCTGGTTGCAAAGCAGGCTAAAGCTTCGGATGTGCATCTTACGGTGCAGCTTCCTCCTATGATGCGTGTAAACGGTCATCTTGTTAGAATGGAGCAGTTCCCGGTACTTACTCCGGATGATACTCTTGAACTGATGCTTTCGATAACGAATGATCATCAGAGAGAAGTATTTAACAGCAAGGGTGAGCTGGATATGTCATTTGCAGTTGATCCCATAGGTCGTTATCGAGTTAATGCATTCCGTCAGAGAGGTTCGGTTGCAATGGCGATGCGAACCGTTAATACAGTAGTTCCCAGTCCTGAACAGTTAGGACTTCCTCAGGCATTTGTTGATCTTTATACAAGAAAAAGAGGTCTGATCCTCGTTACAGGACCTACCGGTTCCGGTAAGTCAACATCTCTTGCATCTGTCATCAATATGGTAAATGAGCACAGAGATGCACATATCATCACTCTCGAGGATCCTATCGAGTACCTTCACCTTCATAAAACATCAATGGTCAATCAGCGTGAGATCGGCTTTGACTCAATGAGTTATGCTAACGCCCTCAGGGCTGCTCTCCGAGAGGATCCTGACGTTATCCTCGTCGGCGAGATGCGTGACTTTGAGACTATCTCGGTTGCCATAACCGCTGCAGAGACAGGCCATCTGGTTCTTTCAACTTTGCATACCATCGGTGCGGCATCTACTGTCGACCGAATCATCGACGTTTTCCCGCCTCATCAGCAGCAGCAGATAAGAGTTCAGCTTGCTAACGTTCTTGAGGCAGTTATTTCCCAGCAGCTTATTCCTACCGCAGACGGCCAGGGCCGAGCAGCTGCATTCGAGGTTATGATAGCAAACTCTGCAGTACGTGCACTTATCCGTGAAGGTAAGTCACATCAGCTGCTTTCAGTTATGCAGACAAACAGAAAGCTCGGAATGATCGCTATGGATGAAGCTCTTACGGCTCTCTTCCAGGAAGGTAAGATCACGAGAGATATGGCTATACAGTATGCTGTTGATCCTGACGGCATGCAGCAGAAACTGAGATAATAATTCAAGGGGGCTACACACAGAAATGGCATTATTCGGACAAAGAAAAAGACTCGGAGATCAGCTTGTTGATGCAGGACTTATAACGGAAGAACAGCTCAGCAAGGCTCTTGAGGAGCAGAAGAATACTAAGACAAAGCTTGGCGAGACCATTATGGCTATGGGCTTTATTTCTGATGCTGATTTTGCAAAGTTCATGCATAATTCGCAGGGCTTTGAACTTGCTACTGACGATGACCTTAAGGAAGCTGATCCTAAGGCCATTGAAATGGTTTCGGATGAAGTCATAAAAAAACATGAGGTCATACCTTTTGGTTTTGAGAGTATAACAGAGATCAAGGTTGCAATGTCAGATCCCATGAATCTTGCTATCATTGATGATATTACCATGGTAACAGGCCTTGATGTTGTACCTTATTATGCGCCCCAGAAGATGATCAATATCTATCTGGATAAAATGTATGGCAAGCAGGAAACATCTGATGCTGCCAGACAGTTCGAAGAGGAACATGCGGCTGAGTATGCACAGAATGATGCTGTTGAAGAAGAGGATACCGTAGGCGAGTCCCCTATCGTTAAGATCGTTCGATCAATGATACAGCAGGCTGTTCGTGAGGGAGCGTCCGATATTCACATCGAGCCGCTTGAGCACAGCGTTCGTATCCGCAACAGAGTCGATGGTATGCTGCAGGAGGATGCACAGTATTCGCAGACCATGCTTTCTGCAATGACCGCTCGTATCAAGATTATTTCAGGGCTTGATATATCAGAGAAAAGAAAGCCTCAGGACGGTCGACTTACCTATGTTGTAGATGGCGTGGAATACGATGTCCGTGTATCAATACTTCCTACCGTTTATGGTGAAAAGACCGTCATGCGACTTACCAAGAAACAGGGTCTTACTCAGGAAAAGAAATACCTTGGTCTTTATCCGGATGATGAAGAGAAGCTTGATGGAATAATGAACAATCCTCATGGTATTATCCTGGTTACGGGGCCTACCGGTTCGGGTAAATCAACAACCTGTTATACGGTTCTGAACGAACTTAACAGGCCCGAAGTAAATATAATCACGGTTGAGGATCCTGTCGAGGCAAATATCGCAGGTATCAATCAGGTACAGGTTAATGTTAAGGCCGGACTTACATTTGCGTCGGCGCTCAGATCCATTCTCCGTCAGGATCCTGATATCATCATGATAGGTGAGATCCGAGACGGCGAGACAGCACAGATAGCTGTTCAGGCGTCTATCACCGGCCATCTTGTTATTTCTACACTTCATACAAACTCTACGGCTGCATCCATTACGCGTCTTATCGATATGGGTGTTGAAGCTTACATGATAGGTGATGCTGTCGTTGGTATCATTGCTCAGCGTCTTGTCAGACGACTCTGCAACGACTGCAAAGTGCCTCATCAGGCCACTCCTCAGGAACTTGTTCTGCTCGGACTTCCGGCAGGAACTGCTGTAACGGTTTATGAACCCGGAGGATGTGAAAAGTGTGGTAACGGCTATAAGGGTCGAAAGGCTATTTATGAGATAATGCCTATCTCTGCAGGTATCAGAAGGATACTTCATGAAACTGTCACAGCCGAGATCATTGAGAATCAGGCTGTTTCCGAGGGAATGAACACTCTTAAGATGTCAGGCGCCAGAAACGTGCTTGAGGGAACTACATCTATAGCTGAAATGATGCGTGTGGCATATGATATGGATGCACAGACAGAGGCTTCGAAGGCGCAGGAAGAAGATAGCGAAGAGGCTGAACAGGAATAGGATATTATATTCGGAGCTGTCCGGATGTAAATATAGAGAAAAGGGGAAAAACATATGGCAACATTTAATTACCGGGTCATAACACCGGCAGGCAAAGAAAAGAAGGGCACGCTCGAAGCCAAATCAAGAGATGCGGCTATGACCATGCTCAAGAACGACAAGAATGTTGTTGTTCAGTGTGATGAAGCTACCGGATTTAATAAACCACTGGTATTACTAAACAAGGCCAAAAAAGTTACACCCAGAGATTTGGCTCTTTTTTCACATCAGTTTGCATCCATTAATAAGGCCGGTGTAAGCGTTGTTGAAGCTTTCGGAATGCTGGCAGATCAGACTGAAAATGCAGCCCTCAAAGATGCTATTAACGCAGTACATCTTGATATTTCAAAAGGTGAAACCCTCGCAAAATCGATGAGAAAGCAGAGCGGTGTTTTCCCTGAAATGCTTACCAATATGGTTGAAGCAGGTGAAGCATCCGGATCGCTTGATAAATCCTTCGAACGTATGTCAATACAGTTCGAAAAGGATGCTGCATTACAGCAGGCTGTTAAGAAAGCTGTTACATATCCTATAATCCTTATAGTTGTTATGATCGGTGTTCTGGTTGCGATGATGATGTTCGTTGTACCTACATTCATGAACATGTTCGCAGATCTGGATGTTGAAATGCCTGCATCCACAATGATACTGATACATATAAGTGATTTCCTTCTTGCATACTGGTGGCTGTGCGCTATTGTAGTAGTTGTTCTTGTATTTGGATGGAAAGCTTATGCTGCTACCGAATCCGGAAAGGAAGTTACAAGTTCTCTTGCGATAAAGCTTCCTTTTATCGGACCTGTAAAGACAAAGAGTGCCTGTGCACGTCTTGGTCGTACTCTTTGCACACTTCTCGGCGCAGGTGTTCCGATGGTTGATGCGATCGATATTACAGGACGTTCAATGGAAAACCTTCTTTATAAGAGAGCGATGAAAGATGCTAAAGATCAGGTTCTCCGAGGTGTGCCTCTTTCAAAGCCTCTTCAGTCATGCGGTCTTTTCCCTCCCATGGTAGTTCATATGGTTGCTATCGGTGAGGAAACCGGTAATATTGAAGCCATGCTTGAAAACGTTGCGCAGTACTATGAGGAAGATGTACAGCTTGCTACTGAACAGCTGATGACTATCCTCGAGCCTGCCATCATAGTTGTAATGGCTGTTATCGTCGGCTACATGTGCGTGGCTATATTCCAGCCTATGTTCACACTGTACGACGCTCTGTCATAATAGTGATCAATGTCAGTTCTGCCGCCTGCGGTATATTCCGCAGGCGGTTTTTGACCTAATAAGGGAATTAATTATGCTTTTTAATCTTGTATTATGTGCTGCTGTATTTGTTGCCTGTGGAGTGGCAGCAATGCCTGCGGCTGCTTATTCTGGTTACCGTGTTCTTCTTGGACCGGAAGAAGATGAAAATGATCCGGTTAAGATACGGAAAAAGTACAAATGGAAGATCAAAAGTCCGGAGTCATTTATCATTCCCGTCTCTGCAATCTGTGGGGTGCTTATATTTGCATTCGGAACCGGGCTGTCATCAAATAATTACACTGCCCCGGTGATATTTGAGACAGTACTGTATTGTCTTGCGGCTGTAGCTCTTACCGGATTGTCGTATGTTGATATCAGGATATTCGAGATTCCGCCGCTGTATGATATTATCATTGCAGCTCTTGGGGTGATCCGCTTGTTGACTGACCTGGATCATTTTCTCGATTACCTTATCGGGGCTGTCCTTGTAAGCGGTATTTTTCTTCTCATAGCTTTTTTCAGCAAAGGAAGAGCCATGGGTGGTGGCGATATAAAGCTGATGGCCGCACTTGGACTTTTGGTAGGATGGAAGAAGATACTTTTGGTGATGGGACTTGGAGCCATACTCGGTTCTGTGATCCACAGCATCATAATGGCTGTATCCAAAAAGGAACATGTGCTCGCATTCGGACCTTATCTTTCTGCAGGCGGCATATTGTCAATGTGTTTTGGAGATGATCTTATAAGGTTATATCTTGCTTACCTTACAAGTGTTTCCAATTCTTAAAAAATCTAATTTTTTACTAGTAAAAATTACCGGATTATGATATAGTCTAATTTGGTATAAAATAAACCACGAAAGGGGAGCAACAGGATGGCCAATAAGTTTTTGACAATCTACGTCAGTTCCGACATGATCCGTGTCGCCGAGATTATGAAGGCCGGCAAGAACCAGATCGTGCTTACAAATGCTGCCGAGATAAAGACTCCGGCAGGATGCTTTAACGACGGATATCTGACAGATGTCACGGCTGCTGCTGAGGCTGTAAGGACAGCTATATTCGGCAGACAGTTCAGTTCAAAGGATGTCATTTTCACAATTGCCAGCAAAAAGATCGCCAGCAAGGAAGTGGAGATGCCCTATGTGAAGAGTCCCAAAAAGTTGCAGCAGGTACTGCAGGCAAATTCAGGGGATTACTTCCCGATGAGTAATTCAGGGGATTACGTATTTGCATACAATATCCTGGAGGATTATTTAAGCAGGGATGACGGAAGGCGTATGTACCGTATTTCCGCCGTTGCAGCACCTATGGATCTTATAAGGTGCTATTACGAATTGGCTGAAGATCTTAAACTCAGCGTAAAGCATATCGATTATTTCGGTAACTCGGTTATCCAGCTCCTTTCCATGCAGATGCAGGAAGGCCGTACCGATCTGGTACTCCAGATCGAAATGGACCAGACATATGTTAACGTAATGAGAGGTAAGACTCTCGTCCTGCAGAGAAATGTCAACTACGGTAAGACTGCCGTTGTTAACGCTCTCATGGATGTCAAGAAGATATCCGAAAAGGATGCGAGAACACTGCTTTCAAATGAACAGCTTCTCGATCAGCATGTTACTGCTGATGAATATGCCCAGGCCGTGCAGGGACTGGTAAATGGTATAGGACGAGCTGTTGAGTATCACAGAACAAAGAATCCCGGCGATATGTTGCAGGGAATCAAGGTTTTCGGTGAAGGTTCTGCTATTGCCGGTATCGAGAAGATCCTCGAAAGAGAGCTTGGTGCCAGAGTTGAACATTTCGAAACACTCTCCGGTGTATCCATAAAGGGACAGGCTGCACTTACCGCTGCAGAAGTATTGAGATACCTTCCCAATATCGGTTCTGTTATAGATCCTATGGATCTCGTTATCGGAGCAGGCAAGAAAGCATCGATCGAGTCTTCCGACATGGTCAAGTTTATGAGGGTTGCATGCATAATCGCCTTCGTTGTTATGCTTGGCTGGACCGGTACAACTTTCGTGCTTCATCATCTTGCTGTCAAAGAAAATGAAATGGTACAGGCCGAAATTGATAAGATCAAGGATATAGAGGATATAGCCAAGGCTTACGAAGATGCACAGATTCTTTTCGCTGCAATTGATACCTTCAAATACGAGAAGGAGAATGATAACAATCTTCTTCCTCAGTTTTTTGATGATCTTGAGAGGATCCTCCCGAAGGGGACGGTTGTAGAAAAGATTGAGGCTGACAACGGAGATGTTAAGCTTGATCTTAGGTCGGCATGGCATCCTACGACAAAGAACGAAGTTGCTGATGTTATTGTCCAGATAAACAAGCTTGATTATACTTCTAACCTGCAGCTTCCGGATCTTACTGAAGAACAGGCGATCAGATTCATGTCACCGAGCATTGATGCGGCAGCGCTTGATACCCTTGGTGAGGATGTTTATCTGAGAGAAGAATCTGATGATCCTCTTTTAAAGGGTAAGATCATTGAGGTTAATACAAGGGCTGAGCTGATGGATCTTATAACTAGTCTCGCAACCGGTGAGAACGTTGCGAATTATCCTCCTGAACTTACTCTTGAAACAGTTAATGAAATGGCTATTAATCTTGTTCAGACAAAGTATCAGGTTTCTGTTCATATAGGTCATGACTATATTGTTGAAGAGAGAGTTAATGAAGAAGCAGGCTTTACAGGTGATAAGGCTATAATTATCGATGCCGTTAATCCTGACAGTAATTCAACACCCGCTGATGGCGCAGCTCCTGAAGCACCTGCAGCAGAAGAGGAGGATATGTAATCATGGGAAAACTTTCTGATAGAGATGCTTCGATAATCATGCTCCTCCTTGTAATTGCGATCATTGCACTCCCTTATGTTTTGTATATAAAGGATACTAAGCTTGATACAGAGAGCATAAAGGCTGACACGGTTACGAAGAAAGAGAGGCTTGAATACCTTAAGGCGATGGATCTGCACAGACAGGAATTCCTGGACAGAACTGCAGAACTCAACGAAGAAAGAGACAAGATAGTTGCCTCATATCCGCCTGATATAAAACAGGAAAATTACACACAGTGGTTACTTGAGACAGAACTTAATCATGATGTGACAACTGCCAATCTTGATGAAGAGACCAGAAAGGTAACCTGGGATGAAGCTTCTCAGGATATATGGATCGAGACTGTTACATTTGGATCAAATGATGAGGTTGTTATCACTTTGGAAGACGGAACAGCTACTGCATATACCAGTATATATAATTCGTCAACCATACAGTATCAGTGCTACTATGCAGGACTGAAAAAGCTTATTGCATATTTCGTTGATCAGAATGCATGCCAGATACCTATATGCTATCCGATATTTTCGGCTGAGTATGAAGATGAAACCGGTATTCTCAAAGGAACCTTTACCATTTCTCAGTTTGCTATAAGAAATGCTGAAGATCCTGACAGAAAGCTTCCGGATGTTGTTATCAGGCCTGATCTTGATAAGTACAATCTTCGCGGGAATCTGTATGAATATGGTACTAACGGTATAGATGGTATCAATGGTATATTCGGTCCGCTTGTTTCAGAGGAAGAGCTCAGTGATGAGGGCGAGAAGGCTCTGGCCGATCAGAATGAAAGGCTTGCTCCCGATACACCTGCTGATAATGGCGGTGGAGATGCCGGTGAAAATGCCGGTGATGTTGCACCGGAAGAAACACCTGCTGAACAGTAATAATTTATTATAATGACAAACGGCACGGTCAGAAATGACTGTGCCGTTTTATACTATAAGGACCAATATCCTCATTCAGGCAAGCTAGGCTCACTTGGCGCATTTTTGCATTTGTGAAAATTATATGAAATAGTAAAATATTAGCATAAAAAGTGTTGTCTATTCATAAATAGTGTGGTATTATTGCTTTAATGTAGCGATATAATGTATTTATGTAAAGGAAAGAGAGGCTTGAGGGAGTGAAAAAAAAGCTGAAGTTTAAGAAAAAAAGAAGAGGAAACAAAGCTTTTGCGCTTATTGAGCTGGTTGTTGCAGTTGGCTTGTTTGCTATTGTGGTTGTGCCTATTATGGCATCCATGGTCTCATCGCTCAGGCTTAATATGAAATCGAGAAAACAAATGGCTGCAACAGAGGTGGCGCAGAATGTTCTTGAAGGAATCAGAGGAAAAACCTACAAGGAAATTCAAAGTGAGCTTTCTTCTGTTAACAGTGGTACCAGTAGACTTACTATTATTGATGGAGGTGCCTATAATACAGCTGCTAATGGTATTCAGATAACAACTTGTTCGGGTAATGATCTGGATTTGATCCAATTCACGAGTACTACTACTCCTGAAGATATAAAAATAGGATCAACTACATATAAAACTTCTGATCTGGTAAGTACTAATAAGGCTTCAGCATATGAAATGAACCAGATCTATTGCAGTGTTGCAAGACAGTGCCTTGATTCAACCACATGCTCAGGTTATGGTATAGATGCTGTAGCGGAACTTGGAGCAACCGCAAATGATGCCACATACGGGAGAAAGGCGTTGATAGCATGTGGAGAGGTTGCACAGGTAAAATCTCATGATAATGAGAGTATTGGTTTTATGTGCTTAACAAATATAGACAGAGCAAAATACCATTTTGATGTTGTGGTACAGTTTGTTCCTATGTTTAAAGAGGGCGTATCAACCAATGCGATTGACCAGAGATATTATTCTTATCAGGTTTATGCTTTTGTATATGACCTTACCCCTGAGCTTGTTGGACAGCCTAACAGGATGACCGGAGATCCGTTATGCACTATGATGACATGCATCAGGAATAAATAAAGGAGGACGGGAGATGAAATTTTTTAAGAAAAACAAAGGTGCAGCAATGGTTTCAGTCTTGATTGCCATAACATTTATAGGGATTCTTTCAACATCTCTTATGTTCATGGCTTATATGAACTACCTTACAAAGGCAACAAGACATAAATCGACAGATAATTTCTATACAGCTGAATTTGGACTTGATGAGTTAGCTACATCACTTCAGGAGATTGCTGCTAATTCGCCGGACATAGCTACGGCTAAGGCGGATATGGCTGCGGCTATTGATCCTAATGGTGATGGAAAATGGTCTGATAATGCGTCTACTATAGTTTCTACGCTCATGCCTCATGCAAATAAGGATGCAAAGATAGTACTTGCTTATAATGGCGTTAGTGGAAATGAGTATTCTACCTCGGGACAATTTGAGATGAATGGTGTTGAGGTGAAGGCTATAGGATACAACGGAACACCCCGTGAAGGTTATGAGAGCACTATCGGCACCAATCTGAGTGTTAATTTTTCTTCAGCAACCGGTGGCCCTCTTGATATATATGATTTCAGCCTTATATGTGATTCGCCTTATGACGGGTCCGGCGGAGATACGTTCTTTAATGGATGTGTTTATCTTCAGGGAGTGTCCGGTAATGCAGTATATACTCATAAGGATGCGCTTGTTGTTTCTGACGGTATGACTTCATTTCTTGGAAAAAGAAATATCATCAATGGTGATATAACAGTTAAGAAGGGTGGAGTTCTTAATGTTGTTGGTGATTTTCAGGTCAACGGCAAGATTACTGTTGAACAAGGTGGAGCGGTTATAGGCAGTGGTAACTTCCATGTTAAAAATGGTATTACAGGTACTTCAACTTATTTCGTTCAGGATGGAATCAACAGGAATCCGGATTCTTCGCTTCATTGGGAGAATCTTCCGGATAATACTATTCCGGGAGGAACCGCTGAAGTTTCAACTTATGTTCCCGGTAGATGTCAGCAGGTATTTTTCGTTGGATCATATAACCCTTCTGGTGCTCCTTATGGTGGAAGTTTTCAGCTGATTGAATATAATGATGGCGCAGACATCTCTGCTTGGCAGATGCAGAATGCCACTCATAGGGCATCTATAAGCGCCAACGTTATAGCGACTTATGCCGAAGGAACAACGGATTATGAGAATTATCGAACTAAGCATCCATCTTGGTGGGGTAATTATGATGCTATTCCTGATCCTCCGGTCAATACATTAGCCGGCCATTGGGAGGTTACCGGCGCGGGATCACAGGGACTTACAACTATGCTTTTTGCAAAGACGGTTCCCCTTCGTCTTGCTGATGGAAGCGGTTGGGTTTCACTTGGTAGATGTACAGATTCGACTGTATATAATAATATGGCTAAACTTCCCGGAACCCCTGGTGGATATATTGTTAACGGAACCGGTGGTACAACATATACAGCTAATGACTACGTAACCAAGTTTGGTGGTAAAGCAGAGAATCTTCTTCTTTTTAACTTTACAAATGATACCATGAAACTTAAGGGGACTTTCTTCAATTCAACCATGCTCAGCGAAAATCCTGTTATTAGAGATGACAGATCTCTTCCTGTTTATCTGCAGAAGATGGATAAGAAGGTTTATGATAGAATTTTGAACAGTTACTATGTTGAGTATTTGGGGAATGGTACCGGTCTTGCAAACAACTGGTCGTCAGCAAATTATTACAAACTTGATGATTCGGGAAATCTTGGTACCGCCAGAGCTGTAAATACCGGTTCAGAAGCTCCGTTGTTCCCGGATAGTCCGCTTGCCACACTTACAGCTGCCAATACTCTTACATATAAGGACCCGAATTCAAATCATGGGGCTAATCCTGCAATGGAGAGAACTGCAGAGGCTACATCGTCAAATGTTAATATGTTGAAGATGAAGAGTTTCCTTGTAGATGATACGGCTAATACTATCGGACAGGTATTTAACTGTCTTGGTAATGCACCTGACAATCAGGAAAGCCAGGTTGCTTATGAAGACTGGTATAAGCTTTGATTATCCGGAAAGGGGTTTTTATGAATAATGTGAAAAACGAAAAAGGTTTTTCGATGGTCGAAGTGCTGGTCGTGATGTCCATTATCATGGTTCTTTCAGCAGTTGCCGGTCTTAGTGTAAGCATTGTAAATAATGCTAATGTATCAAAGGCTGCAAAAAAATTGGATAGTATGTTTAATGAAGCCAGGATTACGGCGATGGCAAAAGGTGAAGCCAAAGGAACGCTGTCACTAAAAGTGGTAAATGGTACAATGTATGGGTACATAGGTGCCACGCCTCCTGCAAATATTAAAGATTGGGACCAGATTTCAGGATCAGCAGTCAAGGCAGGACGAGAGAATAAACCTACGTCATTTAATGTTGAAACATCGAATGTTCTGATGGCAAATATAGCTGAGGGGAGTCTTCAGACGTTAACATTTACGCCTTCCGGTGCAGTTAAAGTTCCGGGTGGTGCTGCCTATACCACTACAAATGTATATACGTTTTCTCATGGAAAAAGAGCTTGCATGTTTTACTTTTATCCGGAAACCGGGCAACATGGCACTAGGATATTTAATTTGCCCTGAGTTTTAAAGATATAATATTTATAATTTTTATTCACTAACCGCCATCGTGTGATGAGGGAGGCAAAAATGAAAAAGAACAAAGGATATACATTAGTTGAATTGCTTGTAGCTATGGTTGTTTTGGTCATAGTACTTATGGAAGTGTATATGGTCATGAACAACGGTTCAAAGGTTTACGAGCGTGGAAGTGTTGATGTGGCTCTCCAGACTGAGGCACAGCAGGCGATCCTTGAGCTTGAGGATCTGATCATTGATGTTAATTCAGATATTATATATACGCCCCAAAGCGCTGTTGTATCTGAAAATGGTACATTAAAAATTGTTAATCATAGTGATACTTACATCATAAAGTATGTTACCGATACACAGAGGTCTGCTCTTGGGTATGGTAAACTTACGTATCAGCACAATGTTGGTGCTACTAGCGGTAATGCAATTCCCCTGAGTGATTATGTACAGTATTTTTATGTTGATACATCACAGATTGCTACTCATACGGGTGATTCTGTAGTTTTGTCATTAAAAATGTGTAATGGTACATATTCATATGGTGCATCCAAAGAAGTGTTTTTAAGAAACAAACTTGGTACCGGTAATGGCGGTGGCGGAACACCTTCAAACGATTTTGATTATGATCTTCTTGCTCTTAGATATAAAGTCGGAGATTATGATCTGTCCGATATGAATTTTGAATGCGACGGAGAGCCATGCACATACTTTGTATGGGAAGATGCGTCCGGTTCATCATTTACAACAAATATGCAGGATCCTGGTGTCAACTATTCATTGACGTCTAACAAGGATCTTAAATGTAATGCTACTACAAATACTACTTGGTCAGTTTCCTGCAATGCAAGAGTATGGGGCTTTAAAGATGCTGCTACATCAGTATCTAATCCCAGTAAGCATTGTGTTATACAGGTTTCAACGGATCCTGTAGGCTGTGGAATAACAGATGAAACTAAGAGTGTTGCATATTTTAACTTTTATACCCAGTCTTCGATCAATGGTGTTTGTCAGACACAGGTTTACGGCATAGATGTAAACAGCGCTGTTAAAGCTAATTATTATATGGAGTATGCAGCTGATACTGCCACTATTACTAATACTGTACGTGGTTCGATTCTTGAAAATGGGGAAACCGGAACCGAGTTAAAGTTTGAAAATATTGCTAAGAACAATTCTACTAATTCGAAAATGTCAACACCTTGTACAGAAAACGGCAATAAACCTGTTTGTTCTAACGCAATATTTGCAGCATTAGTGATAGACGGCAAATTTAAAGTTTATCCGGACAATACCCCTGGCGCTGATTATACAAATCTCTGTGGAAGTCAGTATGTATATATGGACGCTGATCAAAATACATTTTGTACATTCAATAATGATCATTGGACTGATATTCATCTTGAAACTTTTGATAGTGCTAACGAGAAATTCTATGGTTACGCTGATATTGTGTTCCCGAATTCTCATAATTTAAGCTTTCCTATTTATGGAGTTGTTGTAGGAAATGATTCAAGCGTTGATGCTATAAGACCTATTGTTTGCAAATGGGCTAAAATAGCTAATCATTGATTCTTATGTACCGAAAGGGGGTATATTTTTGAAAAAACATAATAACAAGGGACTTTCGGTTGTTGAGCTTGTCATAGTTGTTGCTATTATATCTATTGTTGTGACTGTAATATCCGTATCCCTTTTCAGGTTTATTCAGCGATCCAAAAAAGAGGCCGATATATCTAATGCCAGTACTATAGCTTCGGCAATACAAACAGCTCTTAATGAGACTGAGATCAAGAATGAATGTATGCCTTATATGGCATCAGGTATGATGATATGGGCTCCGCCCGGACAGCCTTTTACGACAATTCCGGGTATAGCCGGTCCCGGCAGTTCATCTCTGTTAGTTACAACAGTTAATCAGTATCTTGGTGGTAAGTCTCCTGAGATCAAGTATACAAAGAATAATTGTGTATCCTGGTCGGTAGTGATAGACAGTAACGGGATAATTGTAGCTCCCGGAGATGCAACAGGTGTTCCGATTGGGAGTGATCATATGTTCCCGCATCCTACGGGTGATTATATCATCACAAATTAAAAAATTTCACGTAATTGTTTTATCTCAGCCTCCTGTTTACAGGAGGCTGTTTTTATGAAATACTTTAAGTCATGAATTTATTTGATCCCATAGAGAAAATCAAAGGAATCGGAGAAAAGACTGCCGAAAAGTTTAATAAGGCCGGGATATATAATGCTAATGATCTGCTGCATTATTTTCCCAGGTCTTATTCAGTGATGCCTGAAATAAGCAGGATATCAGCACTTCAGGAATCCGCTCATAACGGTATAGCGGTCGTGGATGTGACAGTTCTTGGTGCTCCGAATGTTTTTAGAAAGGGTGGACGATCTTTTCTTTCATTTTATGCAGGTGATACCACAGGACGCATCAGAGTATATATTTTTGGGATGCCATATCTAAAAAAGAATTTTCCACAAGGCAGACATGTGATCTTAAAAGGACATGTAACCAGACGGGGCAGTGAGCTCATGATGAGCCAGCCTAAAGTCTTGTCAAAAGAGGATTATGAACGTTCAAAAGGAAAAATAAATGCGGTATATCCGGTAAACAGGGATCTTCCGGGAAGCGTGGTTGAAAAGGCGGTACACGCTGTGCTTCCGCTCACATCAGATCTTAAGGATTATCTTCCGGAGGAAACAAAAAAAAGTGAGAGACTTATCGCAGTTTCCGAAGCTATATATAAGATGCATATGCCCGATTCCATGGAGGACGTTTATTCAGCGAGAAAACGACTGGCTTTTGATGAGTTTTTCCTGTTTTTCTCACGAATGCATTTTTTAAAGACCGGAACAGAAAAGGAAACTTCTGAATATTCTTTCAAGGATGACGGGGCTGTAGACCGCTTTATAGGTAAACTTCCTTACGAACTTACAGGTGCCCAGAGCAGGGCATTATCTGATATTGAACGGGATATCACTTCAGGCTATGCAGCCAACAGGCTGATACAGGGAGACGTTGGCAGTGGCAAGACAGTTATAGCTTTTGCAGCGGCTCTTGCTGCTGTTTCTAACGGTTATCAGGCTCTTATCATGGCTCCTACTGAAGTACTTGCCGCCCAGCATTATAAGGATATAGTGCAGATGACGGAAGCATATTCTCTTCCATTCAGACCGGGGCTTCTTACCGGTTCACTTAAAGCTTCGGAGAAAAAGAAGGTTAAGGCAGGGCTTGCTTCAGGGGATATTAATCTGATTATAGGCACACATGCGCTTATCCAGGATGATGTGGAATTTAAGGAACTGGCTCTGGTCGTAACTGATGAGCAGCACCGTTTCGGTGTGGGACAGAGGATGAAAGCCGTAACCAAGGGAGCATCACCACATACATTTGTCATGAGCGCCACTCCTATACCTAGGACACTCGGACTTATATTATATGGTGATATGGATGTTTCTGTTATCGATGAGCTTCCGGGAGACCGTATCGAGCGAAAAAATGCAGTTGTTGATCCTACTTATCGCCAAAAAGCATATCAGATGATAGTAAAGCATGTCAGGGACGGCGAACAGGCCTATATCATCTGTCCGATGGTAGAGAGTAACGATGAGGAGGCTTTTTTTGATCCGCAGCAAAGCGGTAATGCAGGCGCTGAAACCATTCTTCAGAATGTGACTGATTATACGGAGGAACTTAAAGAGAAGCTTCCTTCGGATATACGGATAGAGGCGCTGCATGGTCGCATGAAGCCAAAAGAAAAGAATGAGATAATGGAGCGTTTTGCGGCTCATGAAACGGATGTGCTTGTATCTACAACAGTTGTCGAGGTGGGAGTGAATGTACCTAATGCAACTATAATGCTCATCGAAAATGCTGAAAGATTTGGGCTTTCAGCGCTTCATCAGCTTCGCGGGCGTATTGGAAGAGGAAATAAACAGTCATATTGTATTTTTATGACAGGTGCACCAATGAAAGATATGAGCAAGCATTCGAAGGAACGATTGAATGTCTTAAAAACAACAAATGACGGATTCAAAATAGCTGAAGAGGATCTGAAGCTCAGAGGTCCGGGGGACTTCTTCGGCCTCAGACAGTCCGGCCTTCCGTATTTCAAGATCGCCGATATCTATGAAGATACCGAACTTTTAAAGAGAACCAGATCGGTTCTTGAACATATTCTTAATGATGATCCTGAGGCTCTTAATGATCTGAAAGAGGCACTCAGACAAAAAGAAGATCTGAGCTTTACGGATTTTCATGGAATCTGTCTGTAAATTTTGCCTGTAGATTTTGTGTGTAGATCACACTTGAAATCACAGAACAAATGTTCTATAATCGTCTTGGGTTCACAAGATGCAGTACTGCACCTTATGCCGCAGCTCTGCATCTTGTTTTTTATGCAGATTTGATGTTATAATGACGCCTGTCTGCGGGCAGGTAGACGTAATTTTCTTATGTTAAGTTTTATTAGTTTTTGGAGGTTTATATGTCACCAGCTGATAATGCTCAGGATTATGGAGCGGAAAATATAGTAGTACTTGAAGGTCTCGAGCCGGTTCGTGAACGACCGGGAATGTATATCGGTTCAACCAGTACAAAGGGTCTCAACCATCTGATCTATGAGATAGTTGATAACTCTGTGGATGAGCATCTTGCCGGCTGCTGCGATCATATAAAGGTTACGCTTGAAAGGGATGGATCGGCAACTGTTGAAGATAACGGCCGTGGTATGCCTGTTGAGATGCATGCGAAGGGGGTATCTGCCGAGCGTGTTATTTTTACGACTCTCCATGCCGGAGGTAAGTTTGATAATTCAGCATATAAGACGAGCGGAGGTCTTCATGGTGTTGGTTCCTCGGTAGTTAATGCACTTTCCGATCATATGAAAGTGACCATCAAAAGGAACGGCCATATATATGAGGATGAGTATGAAAGGGGAAAGCCGATAACCAAACTTGTTGGCGGTCTTCTCCCGGAGGTAGGTAATACACGCCAAACCGGTACAAAGGTAAATTTTATCCCTGATGGCACAATATTTGAAAAGACCGTATTCAAGGCTGAAGATGTAAAGACCAGGCTTCATGAGACTGCTTACCTGAATCCCGAACTTACTATAGAATTCTGTGATCTGCGCGGTGAAGAGCCTGATCAGGTCGTTTTTCATGAGCCCGAGGGGATCATAGGTTTTGTAAAAGCTTTGAATAACGGTGCCGAGACCGTGCATGAAGTGGTTTATTACAAAGGTGAAGCTGAAGATGTGGAAGTTGAAGTTGCTTTTCAGTATGTGAACGAATTCCGCGAAACGGTCCTTGGCTTCTGTAATAATATCTACAACTCCGAAGGCGGTACTCACATAACCGGTTTCAAGACCATGTTCACCACTGTCATTAACAGTTATGCAAGGCAGCTGGGAATACTGAAGGATAAAGATTCGAATTTTACCGGCCCTGATGTCAGGAACGGCATGACCGCAGTGGTCAGCATCAAGCATCATGACCCGCGTTTTGAAGGTCAGACCAAGACAAAGCTTGATAACCAGGATGCGGCAAAGGCTGTCAGCAAGGTTACCGGCGATGAGGCGGTCCATTACTTCGACAGAAACCTTGATGCACTGAAGGCAGTCATAGGCTGTGCGGAAAAGGCAGCAAAGATCAGAAAAACAGAAGAAAAGGCCAAAACCAATCTTCTTACAAAGCAGAAATATTCTTTTGATTCCAACGGAAAGCTTGCCAACTGCGGTTCGAAGGATGCTTCCAAATGTGAGATATTCATAGTCGAAGGTGATTCTGCGGGCGGATCTGCAAAGACAGCAAGAAACAGGGAATTCCAGGCTATACTTCCTATCAGAGGTAAGATCCTTAATGTCGAGAAGGCTTCGATCGATAAGGTGCTTGCAAATGCCGAGATAAAGACCATGATTAATGCTTTCGGTTGCGGATTCTCTGAAGGGTACGGCAATGATTTTGATATTAGTAAGCTTCGTTATGACAAGATAATCATCATGGCCGATGCCGATGTGGACGGTGCTCATATATGCACTCTGCTGCTTACTTTGTTCTACCGCTTCATGCCTGAACTGATAAGCGAAGGTCATGTATATATAGCAATGCCTCCGCTTTACAAGGCAATGCCTTCAAAGGGGAAGGAAGAATACCTTTACGATGATGCGGCGCTTGCCCGTTACCGTAAGGAACATAAGGGACCTTTTACATTGCAGCGATATAAAGGTCTTGGTGAGATGGATCCCGATCAGCTCTGGGAAACGACTCTAGATCCGGAACGCAGGATGCTTAAAGCGGTCAGCATCGATGATCCCATGATCGCATCAAGCACAACGGAACTTCTTATGGGCACGGATGTTGCACCCCGCCGTGAGTTCATTCACGAAAATGCAAAGGATGCTCTGCTTGATGTCTGAAAGGCATCGCAGACAGGAATGATATACAGGAGCAGTTTATGAAACAGCAGGAACGAATTATCAATACATATTATTCTGACGTGATGCAGAAGTCGTATATCGACTATGCGATGAGCGTTATAGTATCAAGAGCTCTTCCGGATGTGCGCGACGGACTTAAGCCTGTCCAGCGCAGAACCTTATATGATATGCATGAGCTGGGTATCCATTATGACGGTGCTTACAGAAAGAGTGCCAGGATAGTCGGTGATACCATGGGTAAATATCATCCCCACGGAGATTCATCCATCTATGATGCACTGGTAGTAATGAGCCAGGATTTCAAGAAAGGGCTTGCATTGGTTGACGGCCACGGAAACTTCGGAAATATCGAAGGCGACGGTGCTGCTGCGATGCGATATACGGAGGCAAGGCTTACCAAGATCGCTGAAGAGGATCTGCTTGCTGATCTGGACAAAGATGTTGTTGATTTTATTCCAAACTTTGATGAGACCGAAAAAGAGCCGTCGGTTCTTCCGGCCAAATTCTCAAACCTTCTTGTTAACGGTTCTGAAGGTATAGCCGTAGGTATGGCTACCAATATCCCGCCTCATAATCTTGGCGAGGTAGTGGATGCAACAAAGGCATATATAAAGAATAATAACATAACAGACGAAGGTCTTATGAAGTATATCAAAGGGCCTGATTTCCCGACGGGAGGCATCATCACAAATAAAGATGAGCTTCCGGAAATCTATAAAAGCGGTGTCGGTAAAGTAAAGATCCGCGGAAAAGTAGAGGTTGAGGATGCAAAGGGCGGACATAAGCTTATTGTCATAACAGAGATCCCCTATACGATGATAGGAGCCGGTATAGCCAAGTTCCTTACGGACGTTGCCGCTCTTCAGGAAACAAGAAAAACAACTGATATAGTCGATATCTCCAACCAGTCTTCGAAGGAAGGCATACGCATTGTCATTGAGCTTAAGAAGGATGCGGATGTTGAGAATTTTAAAAATCTTCTTTACAAAAAGACGAGGCTTGAAGATACTTTCGGCGTAAACATGCTCGCTATCGCGGACGGAAGACCGGAAACACTTTCCCTTAAGCAGGCGATCAAATACAATGTTGATTTTGTTTTTGAGACCAACAGAAGAAAGTTCACAACACTCCTGCGTAAGGAAAAAGAAAAGAAAGAAGTTCAGGAAGGTCTGATAAAGGCATGCAATGTCATTGACCTTATAATAGAGATACTGAGAGGGTCACGTGATCGCGCACAGGCCAAGGCATGCCTTGTTGAAGGTAAAACAGATGGTATAAAGTTCAAGGCCAGGGAATCAAAGATAATGGCCGAAATGCTGCATTTCACCGAGCGTCAGGCAGATGCCATACTTGAGCTTCGTCTGTACAGACTCATCGGCCTTGAGATAGAGGCACTGCAGAAGCAGTACGAACAGACAACGGCCAATATATACAGGTATGAGGATCTTCTTGATAACAAGGATTCGATGGCGGCCGAGATCGTTAGGGAACTTGATGATATAAAGAAACAGTTCTCCAGGAAACGTCGTACCGAGATTGATAATGTTGAAGAAGCAGTTGTTGTAGAGAAGCCAATCGAGGAAATGGAAATGGTATTCCTTATGGACCGCTTCGGATACTGCCGCGTGATAGATGTTCCTACCTTTGAGAGAAACAGAGAAGCTGCAGAAACTGAGAATGAATGGATAGTTCCCTGTGTGAATACAGGCAGACTCTGTGTTTTCTCCGACAAGGGAAATCTGCACTCATTCAGAGTTATGGATCTTCCTTACGGCAAATTCCGTGATAAGGGACAGCCTATCGATAACATAAGCGGGTTTGATTCAAAGGATGAAGCTGTGGTTGCCGTCATGAACAGGGATGAGATCGTTTCAAAGAAACTGATCTTTGTTTCGACGCAGAGTATGATCAAGCTGGTGGACGGTTCCGAATTCGATGTAGCAAAGAGAACTGTTGCGGCAACAAAACTGAATGATGGTGATAAACTTATAGCTGTATCAGTCCTCGGTGAGGGCACATATCTTGCCATGGGATCAAAGAAGGGCTTCCTGTTAAAGATCGCTGCAGGCGAGATACCCGAGAAGAAGAAGGCGGCAGTCGGAGTGCGCGGGATGAAACTTGGCGCAGGCGATGAGCTTGAAGCCGCCTTTTTCGGTAATGCATCAGAGGAAAAGCACATAGTTGAATTCCACGACAGACATATAGATCTTCACAGTCTCAAGGAAGCCGGACGTGACGGGAAAGGATCAAGGATAAAATAAACTATGCGAGTTATTGCCGGAAGTGCCAGAAGCTTATTGTTAAAGACTCCTGCCGGGATGAATACCAGGCCCACTACGGATCGTATAAAGGAAACATTATTCAATGTCCTTCAGAATGATGTGCCGGGTGCTGTATTTGTGGATCTTTGCGCAGGCAGCGGACAGATAGGGATAGAGGCATTAAGCCGTGGTGCAGATAAAGCCTATTTCATTGAGAATGATGCATCGGCGGTAAAGTGTGTTGAAGATAATCTGAAACATACAGGCTTTCTTGATAAGAGTGTTGTGCTTAAGCAGGATTCTGTCACAGCAGTAAGCTACGGTATTAGAGAAGCTGCCGATATCATCTTTGCAGATCCGCCGTATGGAAAAGGAACAGATGAACAGATACTTGCGGCAGCTGCAAAGTCTAAAGCTGTGACTGCCGATACTCTGATAGTTATAGAAGAGGAAAAGGACAGGGATTTTTCCTTTGCAACAGACCTTGGATTTGTTATCATCAAGGAGAAAGTTTACAAGACCAACAAACATGTTTTTCTAAAAAAGCATAGTTAAACAGGCTTAGCATCAAAGAAAGGCTTTATCGTGAAAAGGGCAATTTATCCGGGGAGTTTTGATCCCATGACTTTCGGACATCTTGATGTGATCAAAAGAGCAGCAAGGATGTTTGATGAACTTACAGTCAGTGTACTTGACAACACTGCAAAATCTCCGTTGTTTTCAACAGATGAACGTGTTAAAATACTTACCGAAGCAACGGGGGGACTTAAGAATGTAAAGATCGATTCTTTTAACGGTCTGCTCGTTGATTATTGCAGAGAGCAGGGGGTTCATGTCATTATCAGAGGGCTGCGTGCCATTACTGATTTTGAGTATGAGCTTCAGACTGCGCAGACCAACAGAAAGCTTTCGAATGACGATGTAGATACCGTCTTTCTTACTACAAGTCTTGCGTACTCTTACCTGAGTTCCTCATCTGTAAAAGAAATCGCCGCTTTTGACGGTGATCTCTCTCAGTTTGTACCTGAGTTTGAGATACCGCTCATCAGGGAGAAGATGAAAGGAGCCTTTCATGGCAAAGCCTAAACTTAAGATAATGAAGACCATCGATGACATTGAGGAGCTTGTCAATTCATCGAAAGCCGGCATTATACACCCCGAACTGATCAAGGTTGACAGGGATGAACTTATGGATCTTGTTCAGGATCTTAGAAAGAATACTCCTGAGGAAGTTAAGGGATATGCTGAAGTATATGCCAAGAAGGATGAAATATTAAGTGACGCAAGGGACGAAGCAGCAAAGATCCGTAAGGAAGCTCTTGAAGAGAGTCAGGAGATGCGCGAGGAACTTGCTCAGAAGATGAATGAAATGCTCTCGGAATCCGAGATCAGTCAGAGAGCAAATGAGAATGCCGAAGCTCTCATCAATGATGCAAGAGTCCATGCAGAGCGTATTATTGCTGATGCCCAGAAGGAAGCTGAAGAAATATATGCACAGGCTTATGCATATGAGGATCAGGCTTATTCGGGTTTTCAGGCATATCTTACAGAGACTCTTTCAAATCTTCAGAATATCATTGCAGATTGTGTGAATGAGACTACCAGAAATTCAAATCATCTGCTTGAGTCTCTCAATAAATCTGCCGAAGAGATCAGGATGAATCTTGACTCTGTTAATAACACAGCCGAAGAGGCTGTGCCTGAAATACCGCAGGAAGCAGAAGCGCCTGTGGAAGAGCAGGAATAACAGTATTTAGTTCATAAACAATAATTCTGACAGGCAGGGGATTTTTAAGTTCCCTGCCTGTTTCATGCAAAGAGCTGCCGATAGGAGATAAGGCTGTTTTGAAAAAAGGTGAAGCAGGAAATCTTAAATATAGATGCAGGCGTGAGTATATCATTACTTTCGTTCTTTTTGCCATATCGTTTGGGATACTGCTTGCAGGGCTTATCATAAACGGTTCTAAGTATAATGTGCTTACAGTTGCAGCCGTGCTGGGAATGCTTCCGGCCGTAAGATATCTTACTTCATCGATAGTTTTTTCAAAGGCGGTGAAATTCAGCTGCAGCAGCAAAATAGTGGAAAAATTAAAAGACAGGAATGATGTACTTTTTGATCTATATTTTACCGGATATGACAGATCGTTTCCTGTTGGCGCGGCTGTTGTATCCGACAAAGGAGCAGTCATATTTTTGAACGATCAGAAATCCGATGTGAAGCTTGCTGAAGAACATGTTATGAAGCAGATGAAGCAGGCCGGACTTTCGGATATGAGCATAAAATTTTTTAAAGAGGATGATAAGTTCCTTCGCGCGGCAGAGCATCATGAGGATCATAATGAAGGCGGCAGGTGCGCGGAACTTATGAATCTTCTTTTGGATATTTCACTTTAAAGACCATGAAAGAGATAACGATAAACAAAAGCGATGCCTGCGGACGTCTGGATAAGTATCTGAAAAAACTTATGCCGGCTGCGTCTTCGGGCTTTATTTATAAGATGCTAAGAAAAAAGAATATCGTGCTCAACGGCAAAAAGGCAGAAGGAAACGAACTGCTTGGCGAGGGCGATGTGATAAAGATATTCTTTTCGGATGAGACCTATGCTGCGATGACTGCAGGACGGGAAAAAGCTGTAAATGAAAGTGTTAAGCTACCGCCTGTTGTTTATGAAGACGATGATATACTCATACTTGATAAACCGTCCGGAATGCTCAGCCAGAGCGATGGGAGCGGAGAGGCTTCGGTTAATGACTGTCTGAGAAGTTTCTATGGCGATTCAGGTGTATATAAACCTTCCGTATGCAACCGTCTTGATCGGAATACGTCAGGCCTCATCATGTGTGCAAAGACCTATGCGGGAAGCAGATTTTTTGATGAATGCATAAAGAAACATTGTGTCAGGAAATTCTACAGTGCTGTCTGCGAAGGACGGATCGATAAGTCCGGAACACTTGAGGGCTATCTGTATAAGGATGAAGTGACAAATAAGGTAAGCATTAAACGGTCCGGAGATGAAGCTCATTTTATCAAAACAGTTTACCGACCGCTTAAGGAGCTGCAGGGTTATACCGAACTGGAAGTAGAGATCATAAGCGGCAAATCGCATCAGATCAGAGCGCATCTGTCTTCTATCGGACATCCCATTGCAGGGGATAAGAAATACGGCGGGCATCCGTATAAAGGAAAACATACGCAGCTGCTCCGTGCAGTGCGACTTGAGTTTCTGGAAAGTGTTCCTGAGACTTTTAATGAAAGCCAGAAAGAGATACTAGAAAGGCTGTTAAATAAATATCCTGACGGCAAGGTTAGTATTAAAGGCTGAATGGTTGGTGACTGAAATGAAGATCGACAAAAACAAGATATTCATATGGCTATCGGGGATACTGACAGGGACTACGGTATTTCTTTTGATATATGGACTGTTTACGCTTGATGTTACACGTGACTCCTGGATAATGCTTGGTTATGAGAACAATGATATCATTCAGCATTACGCCGGATGGCTTGGATACAGAAACTCGGCGATATCCTTTCCGATAGGTCATATTGATGGAATGAGTGAAGGCAGTTATGCGGTTTATGCTGACTGTATTCCCTTGGTTGCTGTGATCTTCAAATGTCTTTTCAAGCTTACCGGTTACAGCGGCATATTCCAGTATTTCGGATGGTATACGCTTACGGTTTATTGCCTTCAGGCTGTAACAGCCGGTTTTATAGCAGGCAGACGCACTAAGAACAAGGCTTTTATCTTCCTTACCGAGATCCTGTTTACCTGTTCTCCGGTGATGCTTGAAAGATCTTTCAGACATACATCCCTGTCTTCGCATTTTATCATCCTGCTTGCGATATACCTTTATCTGAAATGCAGGGACAATGCATATTCGCGATTTCCGATCATGATGTATGTGCTTTCGGCCTTATGCCTGTGGATCAGTCCGTATTTTATGCCGTTCATGCTCTGCATGGATGTTATCCTCTTCATAGAGGGGGTATACAAAACCCGAAAGGTGTTGAAATGGCTAATGTACCTTGGAGTGAATATTCTGCTTATGGCGGCAGGATGTGTACTGCTTGGACTTGTGGGTACAGGAGTGAATGCTGAAGGCTTCGGTCTGGGACTATACGGGATAAATCTCAACTCGCTGGTTAATCCCGTATCGACATATGATACTGACTGGTCACTTGTGCTTCCGAAGCTTCCTCTGTGGGGACTTCAGGGAGAAGAGACATTTGAATATGCGGGCTTGGGAATTCTTGCCGCATTACTGACGATCATAGCAGTTTGGGCTATCAACAAGGATGGCCGTAAGCATTTGATAAAGAATATCAAAGCATATCCCGTATATATCATAGTGATGATCTTTGTGACGCTGATCGCCATCTCTGTGAATGTCACATTCGGGGATAAGCTTTTGTTCGGGGTAAAGCTTTTCCCTGCACTTGAAAGCCTGCTTTCAATATTCAGATCAAGTCAGAGATTTTTCTGGCTGATATACTATTCGATGTTTATATATGCGGATTATATGATCCTCAATGCGGCGGAGTATCTGAAGGAAAAAGGACTCTTTAAGAAGATGAAGAATGATATCCCTGCAGTGATCATCATGGCATTGCTTCTTGTAGTCCAACTTGCAGATATATCTGATGCCGCGCATGAGAAGGGCATAGCACCCGGCAGGGTTCTTACGGAAGAGCAGCTTAAGCAGGTAGACTTAAGCTCTCTTACAGAACAGTTTACGGGTTATGACAGAATGGTCGTTATCGACGAACAGGATGTTTATCAGGGGCGTGACCTGGCAGTCTGTGCTATGAAGGCGGGGATGCATATTTCCTATACGGTTGCGAGCCGCGGGGATACAAGCCTTACGGAAGAAACAAAGGCAGAAGAGGCGGATCTGTTAAAAGGCATCACAAAGAAAGGGACCGTGTATATTACGTTTGATGAGGCAAAGGCAGAGGCAGTATATGAAGCCAATCCGGGGATACTTGTTGAAGCTGCCAATCTGCTAAGGTATACGGCCTATATATTCTTTGTCCCGGCATGACCGGCTTTGATTGACATAACATTCTGTAATACGTTATACTTATATGTCACGGAAATGAGGTGGATTATGGAACAGAAGCTTATACATACGCCCGAAGGCGTAAGAGATATATACGGTTCTGAGCTCTCAGCAAGGAAAAAGACAGGAGAGAAGATACTTGAAACCTTCCGTCTTTACGGCTGCAGAGAGATCAAGACACCGACATTTGAATACTTTGATATCTTTTCAAACGAGATAGGGACCACACCTTCAAGAGAACTGTACAAGTTCTTTGATAAAGAGGGCGATACTCTTGTGCTCAGGCCGGATTTCACTCCGTCAGCAGCAAGATGTGCGGTTAAGTATTTCCTTGAGTCATCAGATTCCATAAGGCTTTCTTATCATGGTGATGCATTTGCTAATACAAGCAATCTTCAGGGAAAGCTTAAGGAGACCACTCAGATCGGTGCTGAGTTTATTGGCGAAGGCGATGCCTATGCCGATGCGGATATCCTCTCGATGGTGATCGAAACACTTAAGAACACAGGCTTTAAGGATTTTACTTTAAGCATAGGAGAGGTTGATTTCTTTAAGGGCTTATGTGAGGAAGCAGCGCTTTCCGATGAAAGTGTTTTAAAGCTCAGGGAGCAGATCTCGATCAAGAATTATTATGGTGCTGCAGAGATGCTTGAGCATCGAAACGTTAAGAAAGAGATCACGGATCTGATCATCAATTCAGGCGATGTTATATCTGCCGATGATCTCGGATCTATACTTGAAAAATGCTCAAATGATAAATCAAAGAAGGCAATAGAGCGTCTTATCAAGATATATTCGCTGATGCAGGAAAGAGGCTTTGCGGATTATATTTCCATAGACCTTGGAATGCTCAGCAAATTCAACTACTATACCGGACTTATCTTCAAGGCATATGTTTACGGCGCAGGTGATGCGATCGTTAAGGGCGGCCGTTACGACGGGCTTTTACAGAAATTCGGCAAGGATGCGCCGGCTGTAGGTTGTGTATTCCTTCTTGATGATCTTATGGGAGCACTTGAGGATATCAAGACAGAAGATAATGAACCTGTCGTGATCACATATACGGATAAAGACAGGAAAGAGGCACTTGAAAAAATAAATGCGCTGCGTTTGGAAGGCAGAGCCGCATACGGAATTTATAAGGGATGAATATGTTAAACGACGACAGATATCTTACATTTGCACTCACAAAGGGAAGGCTTGCGGAAAAAACACTCGACCTTCTTGAGAAGGTTGGGATCTCCTGTGATGAGATGCGTGATAAGAATACGAGAAAACTGATCTTTACAAATGAAGAGCTGAAGGTCAGGTTCTTTTTATCAAAAGGACCTGATGTTCCGACTTATGTAGAATACGGCACCGCTGATATCGGTGTTGTGGGCAGGGATACGATTATGGAGGAAGGAAGAAGGTGCTTTGAGGTCCTTGATCTGGGCTTCGGAAAGTGCAGGATGTGTGTCTGCGGGCCGGAATCAGCAAGAGAAAAACTTGCCCATCATGAGATGATAAAAGTTGCAAGCAAGTATCCTAACATTGCAAGAGACTATTTCTACAACAGGAAAGGTCAGACGGTAGATATAATCAAACTTAACGGTTCTGTGGAGCTCGGCCCTATAGTGGGACTGTCGGATGTGATAGTCGATATCGTAGAAACAGGTTCGACACTTAAGGAAAACGGGCTTGTGGTGCTTGAAGAAGTATGTCCGCTTTCGGCCAGGGTGATCGTGAATCAGGTATCCATGAGAATGGAGAATGAAAGGATCAGAAAGCTCATCACGGGACTCAGGGAGGCTTTATAAGAGATGAAGATCATAGAACTTAATGAACAGAACAAGAAAGAACTGGAGGAAACTTTACAGAAGCGTTCCACATCCGGTTTTAAAGATATTGAAGATAAGGTGTCAGGCATAATCTCAGAAGTGCGCGAGAGAGGTGATGCCGCACTTTTTGATTTTTCAAAGCAGTTTGATCATTTTGATCTTAATGCGGATAACATCCGTATCACAACAGAAGAGATGGATGAAGCTCTTGCAGAGACAGAACCTGAATTCAGGGGCGTACTTGAAAGGGCAGTAGAGAACATAAAGGCGTTCCATGAGAAACAGCTCAGACAGACATGGATCGATATGAAGCCGGACGGAACCATACTCGGACAGCGCTTTACACCGATCGAGATCGCCGGTGTTTATGTGCCGGGCGGTAAGGCCGCATATCCGTCCAGCCTTCTTATGAATGTAGTGCCTGCCAAAGTTGCCGGCGTTGAACGTATAGTAATGCTTACGCCTCCCGGTAAAGACGGAAAGGTATCCAAGTCGACTCTTGCCGCAGCCCGCATAGCAGGCGTAACGGAAGCTTACAGAGTAGGCGGTGCGCAGGCTATTGCTGCCATGGCTTACGGAACAGAGAGCATTCCCAGGGTTTACAAGATATGCGGCCCCGGTAATATCTTTGTGGCAATGGCTAAGAAGGCAGTTTACGGTCAGGTAAGCATAGATTCCGTTGCAGGGCCCAGCGAGATCATGGTACTTGCCGATGACACCGCAGATGCAAGGTTTGTAGCGGCCGATCTTTTGAGCCAGGCCGAGCATGACGAGATGGCTTCTTCCATACTCGTTACCACATCCCGCAGACTTGCAGAGGATGTGAAGAAAGAGATAGAAGGATTTGTTCCGAAGCTTGAGAGAAAAGAGATAATAGATAAGTCTCTTGAGAATTTTGGTTTTATATTTGTTGCCGATGATATGGATACTGCAATAAATGCGGTAAACGATATCGCTTCCGAGCATCTTGAGATAATCACGGCAAATCCTTATGAAACGATGACAAAAGTAAAAAATGCGGGAGCTATCTTCCTTGGTTCTTATTCATCAGAGCCGCTCGGAGATTATTTTGCGGGACCGGATCACATCCTTCCCACAAACGGAACTGCCAAGTTCTTCTCACCGCTTAACGTTGATGATTTCTTAAAGAAGACGAGCATCATATCATATTCAAGGGATGCACTTAAGCGAGACAGTGAAGATATCATGTATTTTGCAAGAAAGGAAGGCCTTACGGCTCATGCCAATTCTATAGCCGTAAGATTTGAAAATGACTGACCTTATGGAGGGGTACGCGACATGAGAGATGCAGAGGTAAAAAGAAAGACTAAGGAGACTGATATAGAGATCAGTCTTAACCTTGACGGAACAGGAAAGTCTGAGATAAGCACAGGCATCGGTTTCTTCGATCACATGCTTGAAGGCTTTGCTAAACACGGTTTCTTTGATCTTAAGATAAAGGTCAAAGGCGATCTTTATGTTGACGGCCATCATACTGTTGAAGATACGGGTATTGCGCTTGGCGCAGCTTTCAAAGAGGCTGTAGGCGACAAGGCAGGCATGAAGCGTTTCGGTTACTTCATACTTCCGATGGATGATGCACTTGTGCTTTCATCTGTTGATTTCTGCGGAAGACCGTATTTCAATTATGATCTGAAGTTACCTACAGCAAAGGTCGGAGATTTTGAAACAGAACTTGCACGTGAATTCTTTTATGCTTTTTCATATTCTGCAGGGATCAATCTGCACTTAAAGGAGTTAGACGGAGAGAATACACATCACATCCTTGAGGCTGCTTTCAAAGCATTTGCGAAAGCATGTGATATGGCAACATCCATAGACGAAAGAGTTGACGGAGTTTTAAGTACGAAGGGAAGTTTATAAGCAATGGCAGAGAAGAGATTTTTCACATCGATATATCTTTACAAGGGAAAGGCGGTTTCCGACAGAAGAGAAAGAAGACTTATCTCGGAGGATCCCGTTGAGCTTGCCATACATTATTCGGATAATAATGCGGATGCAATGATCGTATTTGATCTTTCCGAAACCGACAGAGAGCATGAAGAGAACCTTGAGATCATGAAGGCTATTGCTTCTGCTGCAGAGATACCGGTTTATGGTTGCGGAAACGTAAAACGTTTTGAAGATATAAAGAAGATCATATATACCGGCTGCATGTATGCCGGACTTAATTTCAGCAAGCAGTCCAATATCGATATACTCGAAGAAGTTTCAAAGCGCTTTGGCAGAGAAAAGATAATGGTCTGTGTATCAAGTGCCGCAGAGCTTAAGGATAATGCAGAGATAATCGATAAGTATGCATCACTTGCCCTTGCAGTGAATGCTGCGGATGAATTCGATTCACAGACTGCTGATGAAATGCTTAAAAGCAGCCCGGTTCCGGTGATACTTCCCATGCCGGATGCTGTTCCGTCTTATATTGCAGATGTGCTCAAAAAAGAAAATGTTTGCGGTGTGTTCGGACCGAAGCTTAATGTTACGGCTGAAAGCATCATGGGTATAAAGAGCTTTCTTTCCGAGTCGGGAGTTGAGGTGAACGGGTTCGATGCAAAGCTTAAGTTCTCTGATCTAAAGTCTGATGCAAACGGGCTTGTGCCGGTTGTTGTCCAGGAGTACAGGAATAAGGAAGTGCTGATGGTCGCTTATATGGATGAAGAGGCTTTCAATTCAACCATAAAGACCGGACGCATGACTTATTATTCAAGGAGCAGAAAGAGTAAATGGGTAAAGGGTGAGACAAGCGGACACTTCCAGTATGTAAAGAGTCTCACGGCTGACTGCGACAAGGATACCCTGCTTGCAAAGGTAAGTCAGGTGGGCGTGGCCTGCCATACAGGCAATTACAGCTGCTTCTTCAACGAAGTTGTGAAGAAAGATTATATTGACAAGGATCCCAGAAAGGTTCTTGAGGATGTTTACAATGTCATTCTTGACAGAAAAGAACATCCTAAGGAAGGTTCATATACCAACTACCTTTTTGACAAGGGCATAGACAAGATACTTAAGAAGGTCGGTGAGGAAGCTACCGAGATAGTCATAGCTGCCAAGAATCCCGATAATGAGGAAATAAGATACGAGATCTCTGATTTCCTTTATCATTGCATGGTCCTTATGGTCGAAAAAGGTGTGACCTGGGAAGAGATCATGAGCGATCTTGCCTCCAGATAAGAATCATACGGAGTAAACGGTTTCAATGAAATTTGAAGACAGAACCACGGCTCTTCCCGCAGATGTTCTTATGCGGGTGGATAAGCCGGCGCGCTACATTGGCGGTGAGCCGGGAAGCGTTATGAAGGATGAAAAGGATGTTAAAGTCCGTTTCGTTATGTGCTTTCCGGATGTATATGAGATAGGCATGAGTCATATAGGCATGCAGATACTTTACGGAATGTTCAATTCCTATGAGGATATCTGGTGCGAAAGACTGTTCTCACCGTGGAGCGATCTGGATAAGATAATGCGGGATGAAAACATCCCGCTTTTTTCGCTGGAAAGCGGAAAGCCCGTAAAGGATGCGGATTTCCTTGGCTTTACGCTTCAGTATGAGATGTGTTACACAAATATCCTTCAGATACTTGATCTTTCCAAAATCCCTTTTTATTCAAAAGACAGGACAGAGGCAGATCCGATAGTTATCGGAGGAGGCCCCTGCGTATATAATCCCGAACCCATAGCCGACTTTTTTGATATGTTTTATATCGGTGAGGGCGAAGTGCGTTACAGGGAACTGATGGATCTTTATGAGGAACATAAGGAAAAGGGACTGTCACGTGAAGAGTTTTTAAGAGCCGCTTCGCATGTGCCGGGTATCTATGTGCCTTCACTTTATGATGTGAGCTATGATAAAAACGGAAGATTCACCGGAATGACTCCTAAGTATGAGGATGTTCCTGCCAGAGTCGAAAAGCAGCTCGTGAAGGATATGAATGAGGCATTCTATCAGACAGATCCCGTGGTCCCTTTTATACGTGCCACTCAGGACAGGGCTGTCATAGAAGTTCAGAGAGGATGCATAAGAGGGTGCAGATTTTGCCAGGCAGGACAGATCTACAAGCCTGTGCGCGAACGCAGTGCCGAGAATCTTCTTAAGCAGGCGCAGACCATACTTAAAAATACCGGATATGAAGAGCTCTCTCTCTCTTCATTATCTACGAGCGATCACAGAGAACTGAAAGTCCTTCTTGAAACACTCATAGGATATTGCAATGAGAATAAGGTCAATATCTCACTTCCGTCACTCCGTATAGATGCCTTTTCGCTTGATGTTATGGATAAGGTTCAGGATGTGAAGAAAAGCTCGCTTACCTTTGCGCCCGAGGCTGGTTCGCAGAGAATGAGAAATGTCATAAATAAGGGCTTGACCATTGATGATATATTAAACGGATCGCGACTGGCATTCAAAGGAGGATGGAATAAGGTAAAGCTTTATTTCATGCTGGGACTCCCGTTTGAGCGGGAGGAGGATGCCGTAGCAATCGCAGATCTGTGCAATGAGGTTGCAAAGGTTTATTTTGATACGGTGCCGAAGGAAGAGCGGCATGGCTCTGTCCAGATCACGGCAAGTTCATCTTTCTTCGTGCCCAAGCCGTTCACGGCTTTTCAGTGGGCAAGGATGAATACTCCTGATGAATTCATAGCTAAGGCTAAGATCACAAAACAGGCAGTCAGGAATGAGCTTAATCAGAAGCGCATATCATATCATTATCATGACTGCGGTACCACGATAATAGAAGGTATTTTTGCAAGAGGTGACAGGAAGCTTTCTGCATCGATAGAATATGCTTACAACCATGGTGCCGTATTCGATGCGTGGACCGAGACTTTTTCCTATGAAGGATGGATGACCGCATTTAAAGAAACAAGTGTGGATTATGAAGATTACATCTACAGGGTAAGAGACGATGATGAAGCCTTCCCCTGGGATTTCATTGACTGCGGCGTGAGGAAGGAATATCTCCTGAATGAATGGAAGAAAGCGGCTGAGGCTTCCGTAACTCCCAACTGCAGGGAGAAATGCGCAGGCTGCGGCTGTGCCGTATACGGATGCGGAGTGTGCACGGAGAAACGCTCATGAAGATCAGATTCAAATTTACAAGATCAGGCCCGATGCGATTCATCGGTCATCTGGATATGATGAGATACTTCCAGAAGGCTGTCATGAAATCGGGCATAAAAGCTGCATATTCTGAAGGATATCATCCTCACCAGATAATGTCATTTGCTTATCCGCTTGGCGTTGGAATGGAGACGGACGGAGATTATATGGATCTCGAGATGGCAGAGGACAGTGATCCTGAAAGCCTTATGGATGCGCTCAATTCTGTCATGCATGAAGGGACATATATTAAAGAGGTTTCAGTCCTTTCGGATACTGCTCTCAATGCCATGGCGTCTGTAGAGGCTGCAGATTATCTGCTTTATATAGACGGCGATCCCGAAAAGATCAAAAAAGCTGTTTCGTTGATGCTTGATATGAAGGAGATTGCTGCGGAAAAATCCGGTAAGAATATCAGGGAAGGCATATATGAAGCGTATGTTTCAGATGATGGAAATGCGGTTTTCTTAAAGCTTTCGAGCGGTTCAAAGCTTAATGTAAGGCCTGCAGATGTTTTTGCGGCAATCAGGAAATGTGATGAAACACTTTCTTTCAAAATGATCAAAAGACTTGAGATATACGGGAGTGAAGACGGAAAGCTTACTCCTCTTATTAAATGCGGTGTGGCTAAATGATACCGGCTCTTATAGAAAAAGAAAAACAGCTTAAGGAAGAAATGAAGACGGAGTCTCTCAGAGTACTGGCATTCAGGACAGACGGGAGGCTTGCGTTTTTTTATCTGCGAAATAAAAGACTGATGTGCTTTGATATAGAAGATGAGGCAGGCCCTGCCGTGGGCGATATATGCCTTGCCAGAGTGTCAAATACTCTGCCTGATATAGGCGCAGCCTACCTTGATGCGGGATATAAGGATAAGGTATTTCTGGATATAAAAAACAGGAAGAATATTATCCTGGCAGACAGGGAATATGACGGGAAGCTGCGGCCCGGGGATGTGCTTGCCGTAAAAGTAAGGGCTCTTCCAAAGGCTGGGAAGAAAGCAAGAGTCATTCCTGCTCCGGAGATAGAAAAGGACAGCTATATACACAAAAATGCACCATGTATGTTAAGAAGCGGAAGGAAGGCCCTTGAAAAGAGCATAAGTAATGTGCTTGAAGAGACGGATGCCAGATGGTATACCGAGGATCAGACTCTCTATGAGGAAGCTGTGAAGCTTGCCGGCGGTAAGAATGACAGAATATTGCTTTATGATGATGAGCGCATATCCTTAAAGACTCTTTTTGATTTAAGAAATGCAGTGAAAAGAGTGCTTTCCAGAAAAGTGAACCTTCCGTGCGGAGGGGAACTTGTATTTGACGAAACTGAAGCCATGAACGTGGTTGACGTGAACAGTGCATCTTTTGTGAATGATAAAGGCGATCCCGAAGCATCACTCCTTAAGCTTAACAAGGAGGCAGCAACCGAGACGGCATACCAGATTTTGTGTCGTGGGATTTCCGGCATCATACTTATTGATTTTGTAAACATGAAAGATGCTGAAAGTGAAACAATATTGCTTGCGTTTCTGCAGGAGGAACTTGACCGTCTGGGGACCCGTGCAGTGGCTGAAGATATAACAAAATTGGGCATTGCAGAGGTTTCAAGACCCCGATCCGGACGTAAGTTTTCCGAGTTCAGAACCTTTCTGGATAGCAATATATTGATCTAAACTCAAAAATTCAACCCTAAAATCACATAAATATTAAAAAAATATGACAGCAAATCACGGAATCCTTATTTTATGCGGCTTTCGGGATTTGTAATATTAATATCCTGCTGTTATAGTAAAAACTGTAAAGTTAAATCGATTTAGGAATATGTCTGGGGGGAATATTCTTTTAGCGGTTCATAAATGATCACAGGAGGATTATCGCAATGGCAGTAGAAGTATTTCAGTGCAACTGGGGAAGTTCCCTCAAGAGTTTTCTTTCAGCGAAGAGCCAGGAAAAGCTTTTCCTGCAGATCGATGACACCAAGCCGGATGGAGTAAAGGTTACCGGTAAGGGTTATATCTGTAATGAAGATGGAAAGAATGAATATGTCTCCCAGTATGATTATCCCGCAAAGGATATCAGGGACGTCAAGAAGGGTGAGTTCCAGGGCTCAGATGCTCTTATCATCGTTACAAAGCTTCAGACCCTTTACGGTGCAAAGAAGACACAGACGATCCTTCCCGGACTTAAAGATATGAACAAGGCTATCGAGCGCCTCACAGAGATATCAAAGGCAGCCGGTGGTCTTTCAGGAGATGCGCCCGGAGCAGCAGCACCTGCAGCAGCACCCGCAAAGCCTGCAGCAGCACCTGCACCTGCACCCGCACCTGCTCCCAAGCCTGCAGCTCAGGCAAAGCCTGCACCCGCACCTCGCCCGACAGCAGCTCGTGCTGCACAGGCACAGGCAGCACAGGCACAGGCAGCGCCTGCTCCCGCAGCAGCGCCTGCACCAGCTCCCGCAGCACAGGCACAGGCACCTGCACCTGCAGCAGCACCTGCACAGGCACAGGCTCCCGCACCTGCAGCAGCACCTGCACAGCCTGCAGTACCTTCTTATACACCTTCACGTACCGCAGTTGCAGCAGCTGTAAATTCTGCAGCAGCAAAGGGTACGATCCCTTCACCTCAGAAGAAGGAAGATTATGCAGCTAAGAGACAGAAGCTTGAGATCCTTCATGAGTCAGGAATGATCTCTGAGACTGAGTACAAGGACAAGACATTAAAGCTCATCTGCGAAGAGCGCGGCATGACAGAATACTACGACAAGATCAGCCGTGTTATCGTTACACATGAGTCAGGTATCTTAAGTGATGCTGAATATGAGAGCAGCAAGAATACACTTGTAAGCGAAGCTTTCGATCCTACGATCAGAGATCTTCCTACATTCAGAAGCAATACCGCTAAGCTTCCTATCATCCAGATAAGCGGTATAGTATCTGAGGCAGAATTTGATGCCGGAAAAGCTACGCTCCTTGACAGTGTTACATATGATCCTAACGACAGCAACGAGGATTTCACATTAAAACTTCAGAAGCTGCCTATCCTCATTGATGCAGAACTCGTATCAAGAGAAGAATATGAATCAGATATGAGAGAACTCAAGAGCCTTCTCGATCCCAGCATCGGCGATGATCTTGATCTCCTCGAGATGAAGCTCTCAAGATGGCCGGCAATGGTTGCAGCCGGAGCTGCTTCTCCTGAAGAGTATAAGACAAAGCAGGATAGCTTCATCGGTCAGGTAATGGCTCTTCCTGCAGGCGATGAGCCTTCACTCAAGGCAAAGATCGAGCGCGTTGTAATGCTTAAGGATAAGACATGGCTTTCAGAGATGGATTACCATGGCAAGAAGCTCGAGATATTAAAGGCTATCATCGAGATGCCGGATGTTGTACAGCGTATGAAACTCCTTATGGTTGCAAGAGATTGCAAGCTTTCAACAGACGAGGAGTTCGAGACAAAGAAGCAGGAAGTCATCCGCGATATATTTGCTCCTTACAGCAGCATGGACGAATTCAAGGCAAAGGCAGATCTGCTTAAGAACATCAGTGAAGCCAATATCATATCACAGGAAGAATACGATAACTACAAGGAAAAGCTTCTTGGAATCTGATAAAGATCAAAAGGGACAGCACATCATGTGCTGTCCTTTTTTGCTATACAGTTGATGTTTTTTGCGGTATAATTATACACATAAAATATAGCAAAGGGGCGGGTTACAATGGTCAGGATAAAGGATTTCTGCGATCTGCATAGGCTTGAAGGTTATGTAAGTAACTGGGCCGATGCAACCGGTTTTGCGGCAGCGGTCATATCAGCTGAAGGTGACATGCTTGTGGTTTGCGGTATGGACAGAGAAACCGCAAAGAAACTGAGAGATTTTGAGTTCCAACTTGTGCTTGAAGACGGACAGGTGATCGGAAGAGTTGCAGGAGGGGCTGCAGACGGTCCCGAAACTTCAGAAGAGATCATGAAAGCGGGATCCGGATTGTTAAGGGATGTGCTGGATCTGTTTGTGCACACATCCTATGAAGAATATAAGAACAAGATCGCATTTGAGGATCTGAAGGAAGGCATAGACAAAGCTGCAAAGCTTATCGTTCAGGCCAATAAGGATACCGGTCAGATAGGCGCTTTTTGTAACAAGCAGAAGATACTTGCACTTAATGCTTCAATCGAGGCAGCCAGAGCCGGGGAGCACGGAAGAGGCTTCTCCGTAGTTGCCGAAGAGGTGCAGGGACTGGCTGTCAGTATGAGTGCTACGAGCAAGAGTATATCGGCTACATTGGGCGAACTTACTGATACGATAAACAAAATGCATCATGAGTGATGATTGAAAAAATGCAGTTTTTTTAATATAATATACTTACCGGATGTCAATTTAAGGCCCCTTGTTTTTGAGCCTACAGCACTTTAAACGGGATTCCTATATTGCCGGTCGGATGTCATGCCCAAGCAAGTATTTTTGGGAAGGCAGATGTCAAGGCTGCGGTTGCCCACCTAGCATAGCTAGGAGTCAAAGAGAGGGGTTCGGACATCCGGTTTTTGGTTACACGGGATATGATCAAACAGCTCTACATCATAATCAGAGATTTTTCAAGAACGCTGAAGGATAATAATACCACGTCATTTGCTGCTGCCGCGGCTTTTTTTATGTTTCTTTCGATCATTCCCATTGTCATACTGACCGGCAGCATACTCCAGTACACGTCAATATCTCCTGAGATGATCTTTACTGTAGGGGATTCATTGCTCCCCCATGATATAGTTGCTTTTATCGCTGAAATGGCGGGGGAATTCTCAGACAGGTCTGTAGCAGCTATTTCAGTATCGGCCCTGATCACGCTCTGGCTTGCAGGAAAGGGCGTGCAGTCATTGATCTACGGCCTTGATGCGGTCCACGGATTCACGGAGAAAAGAAACTTTGTTACTATCAGACTCAGGGGCAGCATATATACTTTTATCTTTATCTTACTTCTGATATTTTCATTCACGATACTTGTCATGGGCGGTTCCGTGCAGGACATGCTGATAAAGCAGGTGCCTGATCTGAATATTGCGGTAAATTTCTTTTTGAATTTCCGCTTTATCTTTGTATGGGCTTTTCTTGTGTTTGTATTCCAGAGTGTGTATACATTTCTGCCCGGAGTTAAATTAAAATACAGGGAGCAGTTTGTCGGAGCGCTTTTTTCAGCAGTGTGCTGGTCTTTGCTTTCATGGGGATATTCGCTGTATATCGAACGTTTTGACGGCTTTGCGTTCTACGGTTCGCTCACAACTGTGGTGATGGCACTTGTGTGGCTTTACCTGAGCATGTATGTGCTTTTTATCGGGGCGGCAATAAATGTATATACAAAAAGTCTTGTAAGTCTTGCAAGACAAAAGAAATAGATGATACAATAACTGTTCGTGAAATTATCAATAAAGCAGGAAAGGAAAGTGTCATGAAGGAACAGCTTGAAAAGATCAAAGAAGAAGCGTTCAGACGTATCAAGGAAAGCGATACTGTCGATAAGCTTAATGATATAAAGGTGGCTTACCTTGGAAAGAAGGGTGAACTCACTGCGGTTCTCAAGTCTATGAAAGACGTGGCTGCTGAAGACAGACCTAAGGTCGGTCAGATGGTTAATGAAGCACGCGAACAGATTGAGACAATGCTTGAGGAATGCAGACAGAAGTTTGAAAATGCTGCACTTGAAGAAAAGCTTAAAAGAGAAGTAATAGATGTGACACTTCCGGGAAAAGCTCCCAGAATGGGGCACAGACATCCGAATACCATTGCTCTCGAAGAGGTCGAGAGAATATTTACGGGGCTCGGATACGAAGTGGTAAGCGGTCCGGAAGTAGAGAAGGACTATTACAACTTTGAGGCTCTTAATATACCTGCCGACCATCCCGCAAAGGATGAGCAGGATACATTTTATATCAACAGCGACATTCTTCTTCGTACCCAGACTTCATCGGTTCAGGTTCATGAGATGGAAAAGGGAAGACTTCCCATAAGGATGATCTCGCCCGGAAGAGTTTTCCGTTCAGACGAAGTGGATGCCACGCATTCACCCTGCTTCCATCAGGTTGAAGGACTTGTGATAGATAAGAATGTAACGTTTGCTGATCTTAAGGGAACTCTTGATTCCTTTGCACGTCAGCTTTTCGGAGAGGATACAAAGTGCAAATTCAGACCTCATCACTTCCCGTTCACAGAGCCGTCTGCCGAGATGGATGTGAGCTGCTTTAAGTGCGGTGGAAAGGGATGCCGCTTCTGTAAAGGATCCGGCTGGATCGAGATACTTGGCTGCGGCATGGTACATCCTCACGTTCTTGAGATGAGAGGCATCGATCCTGAAGAATATGTGGGCTTTGCATTCGGTGTGGGCCTTGAGCGTATCGCACTTCTCAAGTATGAGATCGATGACATGCGTCTTATGTATGAAAACGATGAGAGATTCTTATCTCAGTTCTGATATTAATATTTGGAGGTAACCATGAATTCTTCTTTAAACTGGATTAAAGCATATGTTCCCGGACTTGAATGCACGGACCAGGAATATTTCGACAGGATGACACTTTCCGGAACAAAAGTTGAAGGCTTTGAAAGACTTGATAAAAATCTTGAAAAGATCGTAGTCGGCGAGATACTTTCCATCGAGAAGCATCCCGATGCCGATAAGCTTATAATCTGTCAGGTGAATGTAGGCACTGAGAATCTTCAGATCGTTACGGGTGCTCCCAATGTTTCTGTTGGTGATCTGGTACCCGTGGTGCTTGACGGAGGAAAGGTTGCAGGCGGCCATGACGGCGGCCCGCTTCCCGAAGACGGTATCGTTATTAAGAACGGTAAGCTCAGAGGCATTGATTCTTATGGCATGATGTGCTCGATCGAGGAGCTTGGTTCAGACAGGAATTATTATCCCGAGGCACCTGAATACGGCATCTATATTTTTGATAAGGATTCTGCAAAGCCCGGCGATGATGCGATAGAGCTGCTTGGCCTTCATGATACAGTATTTGAATATGAGATCACTTCAAACCGTGTAGACTGCTATGCGATACTCGGTATTGCAAGAGAGGCAGCTGCCACATTCGGAAAAGAGTTTGTTCCTCCCGAGATCAAGAAGACAGGCAATTCGGAAGACGTGAACTCATATGTATCCGTTGAAGTAAAAGATACGGATCTGTGCAGCAGATACTGCGCAAGAGTCGTAAAGAACATAAAGCTTGCACCTTCACCTGCATGGCTCCGTCACAGACTTGCTGCATCGGGCATCAGACCTATCAACAATATCGTTGATATCACCAATTACGTGATGGAAGAATTCGGTCAGCCCATGCATGCCTTCGATCTTGATAAGGTCGCAGGAAAGAAGATAATTGTTAAACGTGCTTCCGATGGTGACAAGTTCGTTACGCTTGATGGGGAAGAAAGAACACTTGATAAGGATGTGCTTATGATATGCGATGCTGAGAAAGAGATCGGTATTGCAGGTATCATGGGCGGAGAAAATTCAAAGATCACCGATGATGTGCAGACCATGCTGTTTGAAGCAGCTGCCTTCAACGGTCCCAATATCAGAAAGTCTGCAAAGCGTCTGGGACTTCGTACCGATGCATCTGGCAAATTTGAAAAAGGACTTGATCCGAGGAATGCTGAAGATGCTATCAACAGAGCATGTGCTCTTATCGAGGAGCTCGGAGCCGGCGAGGTTGTAGGCGGCATGATCGATGAAGGGCTGCCCTTAAAGGATGAGGTTCAGATCGAATTCAAGCCGGATAAATACAATAAGCTTCTTGGTACTGATATTTCCGCAGAAGAGATGCTTAAGTACTTTGAGAAGATCGATATAAAGTATGATGAGAAGACGAATATGCTAATCATTCCTTCATTCAGACAGGACCTTCTTGGTCAGGCTGATATTGCTGAAGAGGTTGCAAGATTCTATGGATATGACAGGATACCTGTTACTCTTCCCAGCGGTGAAGGCATGGAGGGCAGGCTTTCATATTCAATGTACATAGATGCAAAGGGAAGGGATGTTGCAGAAAGCTGCGGATTCTCACAGGGATATCTTTATTCCTTTGAAGGTCCCAAGGTGTTTGACAAGCTTCTTCTTCCTGCAGATTCTCCCATGAGAAAGGCTATCACCATTTCAAATCCTCTCGGTGAGGATTTCTCGATCATGCGTACTCAGTCGGTTAACGGCATGCTCGGAGCTCTTGCTCTTAATTTCAGCAGGAGAAACAAGAATGTAAGACTTTATGAATTTGGCAATGTTTACATTCCCAAGGCTCTTCCCATTACGGAACTTCCGGATGAGAGAATGCAGTTCACATTAGGGTTCTATGGTGAGGGCGATTTCTATACACTTAAGGGTACGGTTGAGACATTCTTTAAGGCTGTAGGCATGAAGGAGGCTCCGGAATACAAGGCAGATATAGATCTTTCATTCCTTCACCCGGGAAGAAAAGCGGCTGTTATTTATGACGGAAAGCAGGTAGGCTACCTTGGTGAAGTGCATCCGGCAGTTGCAAAGGCATATGGAATAAAAGACAGGGCTTATATCGCGGTTCTTGATATGCCGGAAATATATCCTTTCACAAGCTTCGATAAGAAGTATACCGGTATCGCAAAGTTCCCTGCAGTTACAAGGGATATCTCCATGGTCGCAAAGAAGGAGATACAGGCCGGCGATATCGAGAAGATGATAAAGCAGCGCGGCGGAAAGATACTTGAGAAAGTTACACTCTTCGATATCTATGAAGGTGACCAGGTGAAGGAAGGCTATAAGTCAATAGCTTATGCGCTTTCATTCAGAGATATGAATAAGACGCTTTCTGATGATGAAGTGGGCGCTGCAATGAAGAAGATACTCAATGGTCTTCAGAGCATGGATATAGAACTCAGAAGCTGATATAAGCAATACGGAAGGAAATGAATTATGGCTAAAAAGATAACAAAGGATATGCTGATCCCTGATGTGCTTGCGGTGGATCCTTATATATCCGGGATACTTATGGGACAGGGAATGCATTGCATAAGCTGCTTTGCGGCATCAGGCGAGACTCTTGAAGAGGCTATGTACGTACATGGCTTCTCTGCTCCCGATGTGGATGTTATGGTAGCTGATATCAATGACTTCCTTGAACAGCAGGAAAAATATGCAGCTGAAAATGATGCTGAGGCCAGAAAAGCTGCAGGTGTGGAATAAATATCCATGAAGACGTTTGAACTGATCACGCCCTGCCATTTCGGGCTTGAATCTGTCCTTAAAAGAGAGATAACTGATCTGGGCTATGAGGTGAGTGCCGTAGAAGACGGCAGAGTCACCTTTGCAGGTGACGCAGAAGCTGTAGCCAGAGTAAATATGTGCTCAAGGACTGCGGAAAGGGTACTCATCAAACTGGGATCCTTTCATGCGGAGAGTTT